>JABLTP010051080.1_pt1 | contig 58721 bp, 44 predicted proteins | sample 7160111 | NCBI WGS metagenome assembly JABLTP01 (sample SAMN14651227, study PRJNA627086) | human gut metagenome | isolation source: feces | host: Homo sapiens
TTCTGGCATCGTTGATGTATGCACACCTGCTTTTCTCATATATGCTGTCGTCCGTACGTTAAGAATGTGTGTTAAACAACAATATTTTACGATTTATCAGATTGAAAGGATTGAAAATATGCACGAATTAGGCGTTGTATTTCACATAATAGATGATTTGAAGGAAGTAGCCGTGAGCAATGAAATAACTGAGATAACTAAAGTTGTACTGGAACTTGGTGAAGTGTCAACGGTGATAGATTCATACCTGACAGATTGCTGGAAATGGGCAATAAAAAAAGAAGAATTGTTAAAAGATTCGAAGCTTGTCATAGAAAAGATAAATGCAGTTACTTATTGTGAAGACTGCAAGTCTGAATATGAAACAGTGAAATATGGAAAAATCTGTCCAAAATGTGGGAGCAGGCATACATATCTTTTACGTGGTAGTGAATTTAATATCAAAGAAATAGAGGCGTGTTGACATTTTCCGCTTGTAATATTATGATTAAACAGATTGAGATTATAAGAAAATAATATATCAGGGATGAGCATAAGTTATATACCATGTTGTCTGTAAATTAAAATGCTTTGCGGGCGATAACTATAGGAGTTACCTGGAAAAACTATTTTCTTAGGATATAGAAAGGAATCATTACCATGAGTAAGGAATTAGAGAAGAATTACAATCCTTCAGAAATTGAAGACAGATTGTATCAGAAGTGGCTTGATAAGAAGTATTTTCATGCAGAAGTTGACAGAAGTAAGAAACCATTTACTATTGTTATGCCACCACCTAATATAACAGGTAAGCTGCATATGGGTCATGCACTTGATAACACAATGCAGGATATTATTATACGTTTTAAGAGAATGCAGGGATATGAAGCATTATGGGTTCCAGGAACTGACCATGCAAGTATTTCTACAGAAGTTAAGGTTACTAATGCATTAAAGGAAGAGGGAATCGATAAGCACGAGCTTGGAAGAGAAGGCTTTCTTAAAAGAACATGGGAATGGAAGAAAGAATATGGCGGAACTATCACAAGCCAGTTAAAGAAGATAGGTTCTTCATGCGACTGGGATAGAGAAAGATTTACTATGGATGAGGGCTGTTCTAAGGCAGTTCTTGAAGTGTTCTGCAAGCTTTACGAGAAAGGTCTTATATATAAGGGCTCAAGGATTGTAAACTGGTGTCCTGTATGTAACACATCCATATCTGATGCAGAGGTTGAACATGAAGAGCAGGCAGGACATTTCTGGCATATCAATTATCCTGTAGTTGGTGAAGAAGGAAGATATGTAGAAATAGCGACTACACGTCCAGAAACACTTCTTGGTGATTCAGCACTTGCTGTTAATCCAGATGATGAAAGATACACAGACCTTATAGGAAAAGAAGTATATCTGCCACTTACAGACAGAAAGATACCTGTTATCGCAGACAGCTATGTTGATAAGGAATTCGGAACTGGTGTTGTTAAGATTACGCCAGCTCACGATCCTAACGATTTTGAGGTAGGTAAGAGACATAATCTTCCAGAGATTAACATACTTAATGATGATGCTACTATAAACAAGCTTGGTGGAAAATATGCTGGTATGGATAGATACGAAGCAAGAAAGGCTATGGTAGCAGACCTTGAGGCACAAGGACTTTTAGTTAAGGTTGAAGACCATGTTCATAATGTAGGTACACATGACAGATGTAAGACAACAGTTGAACCTATGATTAAGCAGCAGTGGTTTGTTAAGATGGACGAGCTTATTAAGCCTGCAGTTGAAGGTGTTAAGAATGGTGACATTGAACTTGTTCCAGCTTCTATGGACAAGACTTACTTTAACTGGACAGATAATATAAGAGACTGGTGTATATCAAGACAGTTATGGTGGGGACACAGAATACCAGCTTACTACTGTAAGGATTGTGGAGAAATGGTAGTATCTAAGGATAAGGTATGTACATGTCCAAAGTGTAAAAGCACTAACGTGGAGCAAGATCCGGATACACTTGATACATGGTTCTCATCAGCACTCTGGCCTTTCTCAACACTTGGCTGGCCAGATAAAACACCTGAGCTTGACTACTTCTATCCTACAGATGTACTTGTAACAGGATATGACATTATATTCTTCTGGGTTATCAGAATGATATTCTCAGGATATGAGCAGATGGGTAAGAAGCCATTTGGAAAGGTATTATTCCACGGACTTGTAAGAGATTCACAGGGACGTAAGATGAGTAAGTCACTTGGAAATGGTATTGATCCACTTGAGGTTATAGATAAGTATGGTGCAGATGCTTTAAGATACACACTTATCACAGGTAATGCACCTGGTAATGATATGCGTTTCTACTGGGAAAGAGTTGAGGCAAGCCGTAACTTCGCTAATAAGGTATGGAATGCTTCAAGATTCATAATGATGAACGACCCAGACAATAAGATAAAGGCTACAGACGAGAAGCCAGCTAATCTTACAGCAGCAGATAAGTGGATATTATCAAAGATGAATTCGCTTATTAAAGAAGTTACAGATAATATGGAAAAGTACGATCTTGGTATAGCAGTTGCCAAGCTTAATGACTTTATCTGGGAAGAATTCTGCGACTGGTATATTGAGATGGTTAAGCCACGTCTTTATAACGATGAGGATACAACTAAAACAGCTGCTATATGGACATTAAAGAAGGTTCTTATAGATGCACTTAAGCTGCTTCATCCATATATGCCATTCATAACAGAAGAAATATTCTGTAATATACAGGATGAAGAAGAGTCTATTATGATAAGTTCATGGCCTGTATACACAGAGGACAATGATTATTCAGAAGATGAAAATGCTATTGAAACAATTAAGACAGCTGTCCGTAATATCAGAAATGTAAGAGCTGAGATGAATGTAGCACCTAGCCGTAAGGCACTTGTATATGTTGTTTCAGAGAACGAAGATATAAGAAATATATTTGATAATGGCAGGGTATTCTTTGCAACACTTGGCTATGCAAGTGATGTTAAAGTCCAGGCTGATAAGAGCGGCATACCAGATGATGCAGTATCAACTGTTATTCCGGGTGCAGTTATTTATATACCATTTGCAGAACTTGTTGATATCGATAAGGAAATCGAAAGACTTAATAAAGAAAAAGATAAATTACACAAGGAAATAGCAAGATGTAACGGAATGCTTAACAATGAAAAGTTTACATCAAAGGCTCCACAGGCTAAGATTGATGAAGAAAAAGCTAAACTTGAGAAGTATTCTGATATGCTTGCACAGGTTGAAGAAAGACTTAAGACACTTTCTAAGTAATTATAATGTACCTAAAGTAAGAGCGGGAGTAATAGTACTCCCGCATATTGAAAGGAGATAAGTTATGGCAGCAGAATTTATGAAAAAACTCCCGTTTACACGTTTTGCCATGGAGATGAGAAGTGGTAAGATAATTGAGATTGATGATGGTTTTGTAAAGATGCTTGGATATACAGAAGAAGATATGAAGAATGGTCTTGTATTCAAGGATATTGTGCCTGATATTGATTATGAAAGTATAATATCAGAACTTCGTGAGACATTTATCGACCAGAGATATGCATGTTATGAACATTTTTTTAAGACAAAGACTGGTGAAAAGATAAGAGTTGTCGTATTTATAAGAATAGAGAACAAGCTTCTTGAAGGACATAGAGTGCTGCGTGTAAGTGTCGGCAATGTTTCCAGTTTAAACTAACAGGATGGAGAAAAAATGCAGGGATTATTAGAAACAATCCAAAAGAATATTGAATTCGTAGGAATATCAATATTACTTATGGTTATAGTGTTTGCCGTGGCAAGAGGCAGCGAAATACTTATTGAAAAGAAGACAGGTGTCAGATTTACATCTGAAAAAACTAAAGTTAATAAAACTGTAATTATGGCAATGCTTTCAGCAATAGCAGTAATACTTATGTATTTTGACTTTCCTATACCATTTTTAGCACCGGGATTTTATAAGCTTGATTTTAGTGAAATACCTGTGCTCATAGGTTCTTTTATGTTAGGACCATGTGCTGGTGTTATAATAGAAGCTGTCAAGGTTATATTACATTTTTGTATGAAAGGGACAACAACAGCTTTTGTTGGTGATTTTGCTAATTTTATATTAGGATGTATGTATGTTGTTCCAGCATCTATCATATATCACACAAAGAAAACAAGAAAAATGGCAATAATATCACTTGCTGCAGGTGGTGCTATACTTGTTGTGGCAGGAATGCTTCTTAATGCATGGTACCTGCTTCCTAAGTATTCAGAACTTTATGGCATGCCTATGGATGTACTTATAGCTATGGGAACAAAAGTAAATGCATCTATTAAAGATGTGTTTTCATTTGTTGCACTTGCCGTTGCACCTTTTAACATAATAAAGGCACTTATAGATGGAACTTTAACAGTGATTTTATATAAGTATCTGAGTCATCAGCTAAAGGCATAGTTTTATGTCATGAATACAATTTAAATATATGCAGATAATATAATGCTATGAATGTTAAAGGAGGATATATTATATGCATAAGTTTAAATGGTTTGTAGCCGGAGTTATGTTTATCACTATTGTATCTGTACTTGTAGGCTGCGGCTCCAAGACGGATTCGGAAAGCGGGAGTAATACTGGTGCAGGCAGCAATAGTAAAAACACTGTAGAAAATATCATGACAGATGCAGCTACAGGGGCAAAAGAGATAGCAACAGATGCGGCAACAGGTATTAAGGAAATAGCAACAGATGCGGCAACAGGTGCCAAGGATATGATGGAAACAGCCAAAGATGGAATAAAAGAAATGGCGACAGAGGTTTCATCAGCATTTTCAAAATAGTATTAAGATTATTATAATACGTAATAGTATTTTATAACAGTTATCCAGCAATATAAGGTTGCCGGATAACTGTTTTTTATTGTAAATGTCTTGTGGATTTGATATACTGATAGAAAATGATTTTATAAGGGAGAATTGCAGTGAAAGACGGATATATCAGAGTTGCAGCACTGACACCGAAGATAAAAGTGGGTGACTGTGTATATAATGGTGAGCAGATTAAGGCTCTTATTAAAGAGGCTTATAACAAAGATACAGCAGTAGCGGTATTTCCAGAATTATGTATAACAGGATATACCTGTAATGACTTATTTTTACAGGATACACTTATAGATGAAGCGATGAGTGTATTATTAGATATAAGAGATTATACATCAGATTATAAAGGAATGCTTGTTATTACAGGTCTTCCATATATGCATCGTGGAAAGCTGTATAATGTTGCCGCCGCAGTCATGGATGGACATATACAGGGACTTGTGCCTAAGATGTTTATACCCAATTATGGTGAGTTTTATGAAAGAAGACAGTTTACAGAGGGTTTTAAAAGTAATGTGACAGTTAAGCTTGATAAAGATGAAGTAGTCTTTGGAGGAAGCATAATATATAGCTTTGATAATTATTCGAAGTTGAAGGTAGCTGTAGAAATATGCGAAGATTTGTGGACACCACAGCCACCAAGTATAAGACACGCGCTTAACGGAGCCACACTTATCGTAAATGCTTCGGCAAGTAATGAAACTATAGGTAAGGCAGCGTATAGAAAACAGCTTGTTATAGGACAGTCTGCAAGACTTGTGTGTGGTTATGTATATTCAAGTTCAGGTGAAGGAGAATCAACACAGGATATAGTTTTTGGTGCACATAATATGATAAGTGAGAATGGCTCACTTCTTGCAGAAGCTGAAAAGTTCGCAAATGAGTCAGTTTATGCAGATATAGATATAGATAGAATATGTTCAGAGAGAAGAAGAATGTCTACATTTGTTGTGGATGAAGACAAGGCAGCAGCTGAAGGTTATACATGTGTGAGGTGTCCGCAGCTTATAAGCAGGGAACTTAAGCTTGACAGATTCTTTGACAAAGCGCCATTTGTGCCATATGACAAGAACGAAAGAGAGGCAAGATGTGAGGAGATTCTTGATATCCAGACATATGGTCTTAAGAAAAGACTTGAACATACTGGCTGTAAGAGTGCTGTTATTGGTATATCTGGTGGACTGGATTCAACGCTTGCACTACTTGTTACAGTCAGGGCATTTGATTTGTCAGGACTAGACAGAAAAGGAATAATATGTGTTACGATGCCATGTTTTGGAACAACAGACAGAACTTACAATAATGCTATAAAGATGAGTGAAAAGCTTGGCGCAACATTAAGAGAAATCAATATAAGAAAGTCAGTCAAACAACATTTTGAAGATATCGGACATGACGAAGCAGTGCGTGATGTCACATATGAAAATGGACAGGCAAGGGAAAGAACCCAGATACTTATGGATATAGCAAACCAGACAAATGGCATGGTTATAGGTACAGGTGATATGTCAGAGCTTGCCCTTGGCTGGGCAACATACAATGGTGATCACATGTCTATGTACGGAGTGAATGCATCAGTGCCTAAAACACTTGTAAGGCACCTTGTAAGATATTATGCTGATACATGTGAAAACAAGGAACTATCGGATGTTTTAACAGATGTGCTTGATACACCTGTAAGTCCAGAGCTTCTTCCACCTAATCAGGATGGAACTATACAGCAGAAAACAGAAGATCTTGTTGGACCATATGAGCTTCATGACTTTTTTATGTACCATATATTAAGATTCGGTGTTGGACCTGAAAAGTTGTTCAGAATTGCAAAGCTTGCATTTGCTGGTGAGTATGATGAAAAAACGATATATAAATGGCTCCGCACATTTATATGGAGATTTTTTGCACAGCAGTTTAAAAGGTCATGTCTGCCAGACGGACCAAAGGTTGGGTCAGTTGCAGTTTCACCAAGAGGAGATCTGAGGATGCCTAGTGATGCAAGTAGTGCAGCATGGATAAGAAAGCTTGATAAAATAAAAGAAGGTATGTTGGAGGATTGAGATAACATGGCTGGTAATAATGCTAATAAATCAATTAATAATTCACAGAATACAAATAATGGAAAAGTGATGACTAAATATGACAAAAAAGTCGCTAAAAGAAAAGAAGAAGAGAAAAAATTACAGAGAGAAAAAATAATATTCAGGGCTGTAACAGCTGGTATTATAGCAGGTATCCTTATAGCAGCAGTGGTCATATGCAGTATGAGATATTATAAGATACATAACAGATTTATAAGTGTTGATGGTGATAATATAAGCCAGATAGAATTTGATATGTATTATAATGTGTCTAAGAATGCGGCTATGTCACAATCCTTCTATGGCAACACGACAATGGCTGATTACTATTCATATATGGGATATAAAAGTTCAGAGAATGATAAGAGCCAGACTAACTCACAGACAGGAAAAACATGGTATGAATACTTTGCAGATAATGCATTAACAACAATTAAGGAATATAAGGCACTTATTAAAGATGCAGATAACAGCGGTTTTGATTATACAACTGGTGATGATGATTATGCGGATTTTACAAAACAGATAAGTGATGCAGCTTCTGAATCAGGTAAGAGTGTTGCTGATTATTATAAGCAGAGTTTTGGACAGCATGCGACAGAAAAGAATATTAAAAAATATGTTATGGAGTATCTTAAGGCTAATGCATACCAGAGTAAGCTTACAGAGAATATGACAGCCACAGATGATGAAGTCAAGGAATATTATGATGAACACAAAGATACATATGACCAGGTTGATTACAGAGAGTTTACAATAACAGCTATAGATTCTACAGATGGTGAAATGCAGCAGGCTAAGGCAAAAGCGGATGAGTTTGTGGCAGGAGTATCAGATGAAAAGTCTTTTTTAGAGCTGTGTAAGAGAAATGCTGCTGATGGTGAAACAAAATATGATACTGATGAGGGTTCACTTCATTCAAAGATTACAAGTACTGGCATGGATAAAGGAACATCAGAATGGCTTCTTTCAGATGAGCGTAAGAGTGGGGATGTTACAGTTATAGAGAATACATCATCACATTGCTATTATATATTATATTTTATAAATAAATCATATGATGGAAGCAAGGATGAAACAATTGCATCAAATGTACTTAATGAAAAATATTCAGCTTACATAACAAAGCTTACAGAAAACATGCAGACTAATACATATAACAGATTTTAAATAATATTTTAAGTAATATTTGAAATTAACTGGAATATAGGTGGAATATGATATATTCCGGTATTACAGTATTCATGGATATTTGTATTAATGTATATGAAAGGGGGAGGGGATATGTTTCATACTATATGTATTACATGTATAATAATAGGAATTCTGATACCGTTTTGCAGTATTGTGCTTAATTTGTTTGATGGCTTTGTGGATTTTGTATCAATAGATGTATTACAGCTAGAGTTTGGACAGGATATGATATTGGACTTTTTGCCCTTTTCAATAAACAGCCTGTGCCTATGGTCACTTATATTTGGCTGCTTAGGACTTATACTTGATGGCAGATTGTCAGAAACTACGATAATAATAATAGGATTTATAGCCGGATATATATGTGCAGTGGCACTTCAGTCAGCAATCAAAAGACTTAAAAAAGTTGAGAATTTTGCAGCTGATAAAGAAGAACTGCTTTTAAGAAAAGGCATTGTAAGTAATACGATACCTGAGAATGGAGTAGGTGCAATAAGTGTACAGTTAAGTACAGGTACTAATGTATCATATCCTGCCAGATCAATAGATGGCAAAGCTATAAAGCAGGATAAAGAGGTTAATATCTTAAGATTTGATGGTGACTATGTAATAGTGCAAAGTACCTCATATCTCGAAGATAAATATTCTGATATACCTGGGGAAAAGAATTAAGCAAAGAAACGACCTCAGGAGTAAATCAGAAAGTAACTATTAATTAAGGATATGGTTGAGGCATAATGTGCACAACCGGAAATGGGAGGCAGACATGGGATATGGAGCAGAATACAGCATTGTAGGAATTGTAGCAGCAGTCATTGGAATTGTACTGATTCTTACTGTAGTCTTAAGAATGTGGAAAAAGGTTCCACAGGATAAGGCAGGTGTTGTAACCGGTATGAAAAAAAGAGTTATCACTGGTGGTGGTGGACTTGTTATACCAGTATTTGAAAGAATTGATTATATATCACTTGGAAATATTCCACTCAGTGTGGCAACAAGAAGCAGTCTTTCAAGCCAGGGTGTACCAATCAGTGTTATAACAACAGCGGTTATTAAGGTAAGAAATGAAAAGAACAGTATATTAACTGCTATTGAGCAGTTTACAGGACGAAATGAGAAAGAAATTATCGATAATATCCAGGGAACAGCTATTGCTGTACTTGAAGGTAAGCTTCGAGAGATTATTGCTACAATGACAGTTGAAGAGCTGTATCAGAAGAGAGAGGAATTCTCATCAAGAGTTCAGGAGGTAGTTGGAACTGAGCTTGGAAATATGGGACTTGAAGTAAAAAACTTCACTATCACAGATATATCTGATGAGAACGGATATATAAAGGCGCTTGGTGATGGTATGATTGCCCAGAGAAAGAAGGATGCTGAAATTCAGAAGGCTGAGGCTGCAAGAGATATGCAGATTAAGACATCACAGGCACGTCAGGAGGGTGAGTCAGCCAAGTTAAAGGCAGAGGCAGATATAGCCCAGGCAGCAAAGGATAAAGCTGTCCTTGAGGCTAATTATATGCAGGAACAGCAGACAGCACAGGCTAAGGCAGAGCTTGCACATGATATCCAGTCGAACATAACACAGAAGGATGTTATACAGGCACAGATGGATGCTGAACTTCTTAAACAGCAGAGACAAAAAGAAATAGCAGAGGCACAGATTCAGGTTCAGATTGCATCAGAGCAGAAGAACATAGAACTTGCCCAGAAGCAGGCTGAAAGAACTAAGGAAAGTTTAAGAGTAACAATAGTAGAACCTGCTAACGCTGAAAAAGCAAAGCAGATGGCAGATGCAGATGCTGAGAAGTATAGAAAGATAGCAGAAGCACAGGCCCGTGCTGAGTCAAGAAAGGTAGAAGCGCAGGCAGAAGCAGAGGCTATTGCCATAAAAGCACAGGCAGAAGCAGATGCCATATCAAAGACTGGTATAGCAGAGGCAGAGGCAACTAAGGCTAAAGGTATAGCAGAAGCAGAGGCTATGGAGAAGAAAGCTGAGGCTTATGAGAAGTATGGCCAGGCTGCTATGATGGAGATGCTTGTCAAGGTACTTCCTCAGATGGCAGAACAAGTTGCTAAGCCACTTCAGAGCATAGATAAGGTTACAATTATTGACAGTGGTGATACAGCTAATGGTTCTGGAGTCGGACAGATGGGAGGATATGTTCCTTCAGTTCTTGCAAAGACAATAGAATCTATCAAGGAAACTACCGGCTTTGATATAACAGATGTTATGAAAGCAAACACAATCCAGGCTAAGACAGATAGGAATATATCAGTTGATGGAATGGAAGGAGTTTCTAATATTACTATAAACAATAAGGAATCTTAGTTGATAAATTACAATCCAATAGTATAATACTTAATATCAGGGTGTCAGAATTCTTATTATATTCAGGGTTTTGACACCCATTTCTTACATTTTAACAATATATCTGGAAGGAATAATTATATGAGAAAAAAATACATATTACTAGATCTTGATGGAACTATAACAGATTCAGGCGAAGGAATAACTAAAAGTGTGCAGTATGCTCTTGAAAAAATGGGAATAGAAGAAAATGATATGGCAGTCTTAAAAAAATATATAGGACCACCGCTTAATGAGAGCTTTACAAGGTTTCATGGAATGGATGATGAAGATTCATTAAAGGCCGTTGCATATTATAGAGAAAGATATGCTGTAAAGGGAATATATGAAAACAGGCTGTTTGATGGAATAACAGATTTTCTTTCAGGACTGAAAAAAGAAGGATATGTTGTTGCATTAGCTACATGTAAACCTGAGATATATGTTCCAACGATACTTAAGCATTTTGATATAGAACAATATTTTGATGTCGCAGTAGGAAGTGAACTTGAGGGAGGAAAAAGAAGACATAAAGATGATGTTATAGAAGAAGTACTGAATCAGATTATGAAAAAAATGGACATAAGCGAATCAGATATAGTATCAGTTAAAGCAGATTCAATCATGATCGGTGACAGAAAAGATGATGTGCTTGGAGCTAAGGAAGCAGGTATTGAGTCGGTTGGATTAAGATATGGCTTTGCAGAAAAGGATGAGTTAGAGAATGCAGGAGCAGATTATATACTTGAAAAAGTAGAAGATATACTTCCATTTCTTAATCAGATGTAATAAAGCATTGGGTTGTTTTATTGTTTAAAAATTCTAAAAATATATATGCGAAGTAATGTAAAAATGTACAATATAAACAAAATGTGCCGAAGATTTTCGGTACATTTTTTTTAACTTTGAAAGTTGAAATTTTTTATAAAATGTTTATAATTAAAGTATAAAAAACAGTACTGTAATAATTTAATAAAAAAGATGCAGCTATATTTTAAGTTTACATCGAATTCAATTCAATCAAACGAGGAGGAAAAAGCTATGATTAGTTTTTTTATTTGTCTGGCTCTTCTGATAGGTGGATACTTCGTCTATGGTAAAGTTGTAGAGAACACATTCGCACCTGATGACAGAGAGACACCAGCAGTTAAGATTAATGATGGTGTAGATTATGTTGTTATGCCACAGTGGAAACTGTTTTTAGTACAGCTTCTTAATATTGCAGGTCTTGGACCAATATTTGGTGCTATGCAGGGTGCTCTTTGGGGACCAGTTGTTTTTCTTTGGATTACATTTGGTACTATATTTGCCGGTGGTGTTCATGATTACTTCTCAGGAATGCTCTCAGAACGTAATAACGGAGCTTCTATTTCAGAAGTCTGCGGTATATATCTTGGCGGATTTATGAAAAATGTAATGAGAATTTTCAGTGTTGTATTACTCGTTATGGTAGGTACCGTATTTGCAGTTGGTCCGGCAGGACTTATCGTAACTTTGTTTAAGAATGGTGGCGTAACTGGTGTAGTAGCAAACACTGAGTTCTGGTTATGGATTATTCTTGCTTACTACTTTATTGCAACATTTATTTCTATTGATAAGATTATCGGACGTATTTATCCAATATTTGGTGTATGTCTTATAATTATGGCACTTGGTGTTGCTATTGGTATTTTTACTCATTCAGAATATCAGGTACCAGAGATCTGGAGTAACTTTACTAACATGCATCCTAAGGCAACACCTATCTGGAGTGTTATGTTCATTACAGTAGCGTGTGGTGCTATATCAGGCTTCCATGCTACACAGTCACCTCTTATGGCACGTTGTATGAAGTCAGAGAAACAGGGACATTTCGTATTTTATGGTGCCATGGTTGCAGAAGGTGTTATAGCTCTTATATGGGCAGCAGCAGGATGTTCTATATATGAAGTAACTGATGGCTTAAGCACAGGACTTAGTGCAATACTTGCTAATGGACAGTCAGCTGCTATATATGATGTATGTTCTAAGACAATGGGTGGTGTTGGCGTAGCACTTGCTATGATTGGTGTTATTGTATGCCCTATCACATCAGGTGATACAGCCTTTAGAAGTGCAAGACTTACACTCGCAGACTGGTTTGGCATTGATCAGGGTAAGTTTACAAAAAGACTTATTCTCTGTGTACCTTTACTTGCAGTTGGTGCATTTGTAGGACATCTTGATTATACTATCATATGGAGATACTTCAGCTGGACAAACCAGACACTTGCTATGATAGTATTATGGACAGCTAGCATGTTCCTGTTCAAGGAAAAGAAGAATTACTGGATTACAGCAGTTCCAGCAACATTTATGAGTGCTGTGTCTATGACATATTTCTTCTATGCAAAAGAATGTCTGAATCTTGGTACAAAGGTAGCTTATCCAGCAGGTATTATTATTGCAGCGGTATTCTTTGGAATATTTATGTATGCAACAAGAAAGCAAACTAAAGCTGCCAATTAAACTATTTAAATAAACATACTAATCCTAATAATCTTAATGATAACTCTGGGCCAGTTAAATGTTATATGAAGCACTAGTACATCGTTTTTGAAATGATTTACTAGTTGTTGTTAAGTATACATATGACTGGTCCCAAAGTGTTTTTTTCGGAGTTTTTTCAAAGTATTTTTCCGATATATTTAAGGATGATATGATGTAATAATGTAACGAAGGGAGTAAGAAATATGATATTTAAACCTAGATGTATATCACAGACTTCACTGACAAAAGAAGAATTAATTAAGGATAAAAAGAACTGTAGAAAGTTCGGACCATGTGGGGTTGGTGAGAAGGCTATATATCTTAATAGCTTTTATTTTGACAGGAGATATTATATACCACTTTCTTCTGTTAAGAGAATATATAAAAGAATTGCTATGAGTAAGGGCGGATTTACAGGAAAAGGCTTGTTTGCATCTATACCATATCTTGTTGTGGAATATGATAATGGACAGGAAAAACAGTGTAATTTTAAGTTTGAAGAGAATGTTGATATGCTTTTATCATATATAAAACAGAACCATCCATATATAAGAATCCATAGTGCAGAAGCTGAAAAGAGACTTAAGGAAAAGGAACGTCAGATGGCTAAAAAGAAAGCCAGGGTATTATCACCTAAGGCAAAGGAAAACATTGCAGTGCTTAACAATTGTCTTGATTATCTTGATAACAAAGAGGAATTAAGCCTTAATCTGAGTTCGGGAGCCAAAAGAAAGAGAGTGTATGATAGGAGCAATCCAGCGTATAAGTGGGTTGCACTTTTTATAACATTACTTGGAGCAGCTTCACTTATATATGGCATATATTCGCTTATAATACATGCAGGATTTTCTATATATTTCCTTTTATTTGGTCTGGCAGCGATATTCTTTTTCTCAAGTGCCAATGTGCTTCCAACTGCAAGGAATAATAAAAAATATATAGAATCACATCTTAAAATGGCTATAGATGAAATGCAGGATTACATAGCAAAATATCCAGATTTTCCTGTACCAGCCTGGTATGCACATCCAGTTGTTATAAAAAGGATGATTGATATCATAGAAGAGGGAAGAGCAGTTGAAGTTGATGAAGCACTTGCTGTATTAAAGAATGATTTAAGAGCATTGAACTCAAGTGTTGCCGTGGAACAGGAAGAATATGATGAAATTGTTACTATAAAACCTATGTTTTTAGTTCGTGATTATCAGTAAAATAAAAATAATATTCTAATATGATGTAAAAGTACTAATCTGACATTATTAAAAAATATCAGATTGGTACTTTTAATAATACCTGATTTGCATTATTCTTTCATGCAATAAGATAAATATATCTTATTAAGCAATAGATTATGCAAAGGAGGTAATATCTTAAATGCTATTTTGAATAGGTGTTTAAGATATGAAAGGCTATGAAAGAGAAAAAAGGGAATATTATTCAGACAGTGGCAGGCTTAGTTATCCTTATCGTAGGTATAGTATTATGCGTTAATACATATGTTGTTAAAGGAAACAAAGCATATGCGGTGTCTTTACTTACAGCGATTGTAGGTGCAGTTATACTTATATCAGGTTTATATAGTCTGTTTTCAAAAAACGAAAAGAAGCCTATAGATGCAAAGGTTATAGCACAGGCTGCTTTATGTGCTGCATTATGTTATGTTGGTGCAACATTTATTAAAATAGATATTCCAGTAGGAACAGAAAGAACAATGTTCCATTTTGGTAATGTATTCTGTGTTCTTGCAGCACTTCTTCTTGGAGGTACATGGGGTGGCCTTGCAGGAGCTGTTGGAATGACAATAAGCGACCTTACAACAGCATATGTAACAAGTGCACCTAAGACATTTTTCTTAAAGCTGTGCATAGGACTTATAGTAGGTTTTGTTGCACACAGGCTTTTTAAGCTGTCTAAGGAACACTCTGTAAAGTATGTTACTATAGCAACTGTAGTATCAAGCGTATGTGGTATGTTATTTAATATTGTAGCAGATCCTATAGTTGGATATTTCTATAAGACATATCTTTTAGGAGTACCTCAGGATCTTGCAAAGGCACTTGCAAAGGTAGGTGCAGTTACAACATCTGTTAATGCTGTTATAGCTGTTGTTGTGGCATCTATAATATATCTGGCATTAAGACCTGTTATGAAGAAGTCGGATATGTTAAGGGATTTATAATATGCATTTATAGAAATTGTTATTGATTGGATTGGTTGCAATTAATCCGTAATTATGTAATATAAAAGATGGAGTCAGATGTGTTAATCCGGCTCCATCTTTTGTGGTGCTATGGCATATAAGTACATTTAAAAGAATGACGTGATTATCCTCCGTAAAGCATTTGTTGACATATGCATGGATAATGGTTTATGATATATGAAACAAAAGTTAGTTTAAACTAACATAGGATTAGTATGAAAGATTATACCATAATAGATTTTAGAAAATATAATCAACAAGCTACTAAACTGTTACGATACTGTTGAAGAAAATTCATTTTGCTATATACGAAAAATTTTGATTATGGAGGGAAAAGTAATGCTTATGAATATTTTTGAAGGTATACTGATTCCGTTTGTTGGGACAACACTAGGTGCAGCATGCGTGTTTTTTATGAGAAAAACACTTAGCACGTCAGTGCAACGTGCACTTGCAGGGTTTGCAGCAGGCATAATGGTTGCTGCTTCAATCTGGAGTCTTCTGATTCCGGCTATTAAACAATCTGAGAATATGGGAACTTTATCATTTGTTCCGGCAGTTGTTGGATTCTGGATTGGTATATTGTTTTTACTCGCGCTCGATCATTTGATTCCACATCTTCATGTTGGAAGTGATCAGGCAGAGGGACCTAAAAGCAGGCTTAGCCGAACTACAATGATGGTGTTGGCAGTTACACTACATAACATTCCTGAAGGTATGGCGGTTGGTGTAATGTATGCAGGATTTCTTGCTGAAAATGCACAGATTACAGCAACTAGTGCACTTGCTTTATCTCTTGGAATTGCTATTCAGAATTTTCCAGAAGGAGCGATTATATCAATGCCTCTTAGGGCAGAGGGCGAAAGTAAGGGAAAGGCATTTCTTGGAGGTGTACTTTCAGGAGTTGTTGAACCGATTGGGGCTGTGCTGACGATTTTAGCTGCACAGCTGGTAATCCCAGCATTACCATATTTACTGAGCTTTGCAGCGGGAGCTATGTTATATGTCGTGGTCGAAGAATTGATCCCAGAAATGTCACAGGGACAGCACTCTAATATTGGTACGATTTTCTTTGCATTTGGGTTTAGTCTGATGATGATTCTGGATGTGGCACTTGGGTGAAATGTTGCGTTGTAAGAAAAAATGTGCTTATCAGTCAAATCAGGAAGGAGACGAATTGACAATGATGGTTAATGCTTATGAGTTATTACCTATTGTTATGTCTGGCTTGATTTTGTCCTGTTTCATCAAGTGCCGTAGGCCGCATAAATACTGGGTTTATAGCGCTTTGTATTTTTTGTCAAATGTTGTTAAATAACGTCAAATAATCGAAAAAAGGTACAGTAAAAGGTACAGTAGATTCATGGTATTCGCTTGAAAATAATCAGTTAAAGTTAAAAACAGAAGCAGGATATGTTACTGTTGACTATGTAGAATACAAATAATTTATAGAAGAGAGTTCCAGAACACTGAAATGATTTTAAAATTGATAGGGTTTTGGAGCTTTTTTTCTGTATTATTTGCATTTTTGATTTTTATTTATATAGAAAAATATAACTGACTGTGTTAATCCTTAAGTAAAGATTATTTTAATAACGGAGAAAAAAATGGCTAAAAGTTGTTGTAACAAAGCATGTATTGTTCAGGGGGGAAAATATCGTTTTTCGGTGCTTACGCCGTTTATGATGAGAATGGAATATTCAGAGACTGGTGTGTTTGAAGATTTACAGACGCAGACTGTGCTTAACAGGGAATTTCCGGTACCGGAATATTCAGTGACACAAAGTGACGACCGCCTTGAGATAGAGACAGAAGCATTTCATATGATATACGATAAGAAGAAATTTAGTGAAGAAGGACTTTTTATAGATGTAAAATATGATTTTACCAATTACGGTGGAAGGTGGTATTTTGGTGCAAAGACGTATAGTTTTCCGCCTCGGGAGCATAATCTCAAAGGCACAATGAGAACTCTTGACAGGGCTGACGGGGAAGTTGAACTTGAATACGGGCTTATGGATAAGAGTGGAAGGACGTTTTTTGATGACAGCAAATCGTTTGTGTTTGATGAAGAAAATATGCCATCAAAAAGGAAACATGAAGAGATTGATGTTTATTATCTTGCATATGGGCGTGATTATTTTGCGTGTCTGCGTGATTTTTATAAATTATCGGGGGCTGTTCCGCTTCTTCCAAGATACGCTCTTGGAAACTGGTGGAGCAGGTATTGGAAATACAGTGAAGAAAGTTATATTGAGCTGCTGACGGAATTTGAAAAAAGAAATATACCATTTTCCGTTGCTGTTATGGATATGGACTGGCATATAGTCGATGTGCCGATGGAATCTGGCGGCGGATGGACAGGATATACATGGAATAATGATTTATTTCCGAATCCGGAAAGATTTTTGTCATGGCTACATGAACATAATTATCATGTAACACTTAATGTCCATCCGGCATCAGGTATCCGGTATTTTGAAAAAATGTATAAAGATATGGCAGAGTATCTAGGAATTAATCCTGACAGTAAAAAAACTATAGAGTTTGATATGACTAACAAAGAGTTTGTTGAGGCGTATTTTAAGTTTGCACATCATCCACATGAAAATGCTGGAGTTGATTTCTGGTGGATAGACTGGCAACAGGGTAACAACGGAGGAGCAAGCGGAATTGACCCATTATGGATGCTTAATTATTTTCATTTTAAAGATATGGAAAAAAGAGGAAGAAGAGGACTTATTCTTTCGAGGTATGGCGGACTTGGAAGCCATAGGTATCCGATAGGATTTTCTGGAGATACGATAGTTACATGGAAATCGCTTGAATTTCAGCCTTATTTTACAGCAACGGCATCAAATGTGGGATATACGTGGTGGAGTCATGATATAGGCGGTCATATGAACGGATATAAAGACAACGAGCTTGCATTAAGATGGTATCAGTTTGGTGTGTTTTCACCGATAAACAGGCTTCACAGCAGCTCTAATCCGTTCTGTGGAAAAGAACCATGGAATTATCCTGAGCCATACTGCAGTGATATGGAAAAGATTTTAAGATTCAGGCATGCACTTATTCCATATATGTACACACTTAATTACAGATGTCATTGCGAGCATATTCCTGTAATAATACCAATGTATTATTATTATCCATTTGAGGAGAAAGCATATAGTTATAAAAATCAATATTTTCTTGGTAGTGAAATGCTTGTGTGTCCTGTTACAACAAAGATTGATGAACATTCACAAAAAAGTGGTGAGGAATGTTTTATACCAGCCGGAATATGGACAGATATATTTACCGGTGATGTATACAATGGCGGTAAAAATGGAAAAAGTCAGATTTTATGTAGAAATCTTCAAAGTATTCCTGTGCTTGGACGTGCAGGTGCAATAATACCGCTTGCTTCGGAATGTGGCAGTAATGATATTATTAATCCGAAAAAAGTTGATGTGGTTATATGTCCAGGTGCATCAAATACATTTGTTATGTACGAAGATTCTGGAGATGGATTTGACTACGAAAAAGGCGAATATGCTTTGACAGAGTTTGTGCTCGACTGGAATGAAGATAAGGCAAAAATAAGCATAGATGTAAGCGGTGACTTATCGGTAATTCCACGAAACAGAAAGTACCGTTTTATATTAAGAGGATTTGCACGTGGTATAAGATTTGAAAATGCAGATAATGCCAAATACGATATAAAAACAAATACATGGACAGTTACATGTAACTGTGATGGTGCGTCAGAGCTTGAAATATTTGCTGATAATGAAGAAAACAATCTTGTATACAACGGTGAAAATGTTAATGATAAAATATATGATTTTCTTCTGCAGGCACAGATGGATAATAATGACAAGAGAAGTATTTACAGATTATTTACATCCGGTGAGGACAAAAATGTTATTATATCAAACATTATGTCTATGAAACTTAATGATAAAGTTACAGCTGCAATTATAGAATATCTTTTGAGATAATGTATAATAATGCAAAAATAAAGTAAAATCTGAGTGAAATTTTATTTTTCTGTTGACATTAAAAAATGATATATTATAGTAAAAATAGTTAAAAAATGGTATCAAAATTGGTATCATCAAGAAACTTTAATATATGTTGACGTATATTTATATAATAATTATAATATAATTATGGAAGAAATAAAATTTGAATGGGATGAAAACAAAAACGATATTAATAAGAAAAAACACAGGATATCATTTGAAGAAGCAAAGACAGTATTTTATGATGAAAATGCTTTAGTCATAAATGACCCAGAGCATTCGCATGAGGAGGATAGATTTATTATACTTGGGGTTAGTGATAAAACTAATTTACTTGTAGTATGTCATTGCTATAGAGAAAGTGATAGTGTTATTCGTATTATATCGGCAAGAAAGGCTACAACAACAGAAACAAAGCAGTATAATAATTTTTAGGATGGTGATATTATGAGAGAAGAATATGATTTTTCTAATGCTAAACGTAATCCTTATGCAAAGAAGCTTAAGAAGCAGATTACTATAAATATAGATATAGAAACAGTTGATTATTTTAAGAAACAGTCTGAAATCTCAGGAATACCATATCAGACATTGATAAATCTGTATCTTACTGATTGTGTTAATAGCAAAAGAGAACTTCAATTAACCTGGAAGTAATATATTTATATATCTGCTTTGTGCAATAAATAAGTTATACATGAAATGATGTTAAATAAAGCCAGAATTAATAAAGGATGAGATTATAGTTAAGCTAAGAAATGATTTTATATCTTTTAGATGAAACTTTTTTTTATTTATTTTTCTTCTTCTTCCTTTGGAATTTTTGCCAAATTGTACGATATGAGCGCAAAAATTGCAAAGGCAAGAAGAAATTTTTATTTAAAAAAAATATAGAAGAATATATATAATAATATATAATACTTCATTTGCCTTTTTTAAACAGGTAACAATTTTAAGATTATAAAGTCTGGTCTTTATCAGATGGGATATATCTGGCTACCTGTTCTAATTTACAATCAAGAATTCTGCATAAATCATTAAGAGTAGTTGTTGTAATTGCTTTGTTATTTCTTAACTTATCAATAGTAGCACTAGAGATATGATGATTCTTTATCAAAGTGTATGTTGTTTCTGAAGATTTTTCTAATGTTTCCCAGAATGGTTTATAATCAATCATACCTTAATACTCCCTTACCTATTTCTATTATATATAGTAAGAGCTGGTTTTATACTTGACTATGGTTATAAAAATGACTACAATTACACAATGAAGTATGAAAGATATTAAGATTAACGTACACTAAAAAATACATACGAAACATAGTATTTTAAGGGAATATACGTTATAATATCATATATCTAAAATAGTTCGTATATACTACAAGATTAAGCAAAAAAGACAAAGTACTATTATTAGAAAAATACACAAGATAGCAATGAGGTATTCACATACCTATAAGAATTGTTTAGGAACGATATTCCGAAGCAATCAAGATAAATAGGCTAAGAATATAAATAGCAGACACAAGGAAAGGACAAAACACTATGATAAGAAAAAATTTATTAAAAGCAACCCTTATAACAACAATAATTGCCACAATACTTACAACAGCAGCTTGTGGTAAGAAAACAGCAAGCAACAATACAGCCGACAATGCAAAGCCCCAGGCAACAGTAAGTGATGAAACAAAATCAAACGCAGCTAAGGAACTCACTAAAACAAGCCTTGTAACCTTTGATTACACAGATGAAGCTGGTAACACATACACACTTGAAGGAAAGGCAGTAGCTAATGAATCAGGTGATGCAGTTATTGAAGTTACAGATGCAAGTGGCAATAAGGTAACATTTACAGGAAAGGCAAAGACAGTAGATGGAAAGCTTAGTGTAAGTGATATAGCAGTAAAGGATGCAGGAACACTTGTAAAGGCAGATGGAAGCGAAATAAAGGTAAGTACAGGAAGTACAGTATCAGATGCAAGTGAGAGTAATGAAGGTGAGAGTAATTCTGATATAGCTGCTTCTGATGATGTAAGAGAAGAAGTTGAAACAGCAAAGAAGGAAGAATCTGTTATAGAAGCTGCAAGGGAAGAAGTAACAAAGGCAGAAGAGAGCGTAAAGGCTGATGATGAAAATAACAATGATGAAAATAATGATACAATCATAGCCGATAATGGAAATAACGGTGATAATGAAAATACTGGAAACAATACTGAAAACAATAATACAGGTGATTCAGAAAACACAGGTGATAATGGTGGAAATACAGATGATAATAATACACCAAATCCAGAACCAAGTCCAGCACCAGTAGCCCCAACACCTGCTCCAGAAGAAGAAAAGCCAACAGAGCCAACACCAGATAACAGCAAGGATGATTCAGATAATGGAAACAATGGTGGTTATGATTTTCCTACAGTAGAAGGACCTAATGGACCTATGTATGGAGCTGACTATGAAGATAGAAAGATGCGTGGTCAGGATGTAAACCAGGGAGCAGATAAATCTTGTCCTTATGAACTTAAGACAGTTACTACACGTTATTTTTTTGACGGAAATAGCTACTCTAATAGACAGGGTTATTATTATGTTGCTATAAATAGTCATGGTAGTGAAAATGAAGGTGGTTCTTTTGACGATTTATCATATCAGATGGGAAAGTATAATTGTACAAGCAAGAAAGTAGGAATGTATTCATGTGGTATGGTATGGTTTTGTGCTTTTGATGATTAATTCTTTCTAAAGAAGGGGGATTGATTCTATGTGAGTAAAGATAATTTAAACGAAAATAATATAACTATCAATGATAATAAAAAGAGTAAAAAGAAAAAAGTTATTATAAGTATTATAATAGCTTTAGTAATTATAATAGCTATTGTGATAGGTTTTGTTATTAAATCATATGCATATCAGTATAGATTTGAACATGATTCGGATGAAATCAACATGTCAAATAACAGCATTACTTATAAGTATTTTGATAATGAAGATGAAGTAGAAAGAAAAAAGACCTACGCAATTACAGATGAATGGTTGCACCGAATGATTATACGAAACCAGCCTTTAGATAATGACTGGGATAGCAATCCGATAGCTACTGATACAACAATATATGGACCTTATACATGGATACCAGCAGGTGAGTATGTTATAACATTTGACCTTACAGATGAAGGTGGACATGCATTTCAGTACTGGGATGTAGGTGTTAATTTTGGTAATGGCAGTTGTGGTCCGCAGGACTGGGATGCAAGCTATAGTCAGTCTAATCCATTGGTAGTAGGCGGTAATGGAGCAAAAATATATAATTCACATTATTGGCGTGACAGTTCAGGACCCCAATAGCCATGTTACTAAGACAAGTGGAAGTGGTACATATAAGTATGGCACACAGGTTACAATTAGTGCAGATGCATTTGCTAATGGTCATCAGTTTAGCAAGTGGAGTGATGGAAATACTAGTGCAGAAAGACGTGTAACTGTTACAGACAATGCAACATATACAGCTGAAACAAAAGTAATTCCTTATATGATTAGCTATAATCTTAATGGTGGTGTTGTTCTTGGTTCCAAAAAAGACAGACAATAAAGCCTGTCTTCTTTCGTATAAAATTTTGTAATCTGTAATTAATTTTTATATAAGTTCTTAGAATATTCATCATACAACTTAACCCAATCTTCTAAACGCATAGTGACGACTGTTTTATGATTATTAATTCGATGAAATACAGCAGGTAGATTTGTCAACCCAATACACACCCCGCAACCCCGCATAAACACTGGGTTTATAATTTCTTAATAATTTTATTAGCACTCACCACTTGACTTGGCTAATAACGAATGGTATAACAATTATCAGAAAGTGAATAAAGCATTTTCTATTGAACTATTAATTCACGGGTAATGAAAGAGGTGAGTTGTATGAATATTCAAAAGTTTACACAGAAGTCAGTCGAAGCGATTAACAATTGTGAAAAAATAGCATATGATTATGGAAATCAGGAGATTGACCAGGAACATTTCCTGTATAGCCTGATGACTATAGATGACAGCCTTATTGCAAGTCTTATAGAAAAGATGAATATTGATAAGGATGTTTTTTTAAAGAATATAGAACAGCTGCTTAACCAGAAGAATAAAGTATCTGGTGATGTAAAGCTGTATATAAGTAATGATCTTAATAAAGTGCTTATTAATGCTGAGGAAGAAGCAAAGCGTATGGGGGATTCTTATGTATCAGTAGAACATCTTATGCTTGCGCTTATAGCATCTCCTAACAGAGCCATAAAGCAGCTTTTTAAGACATACGGTATAAACAGGGAGAGTTTTCTTTCTGTGCTTGCGACAGTAAGGGGTAATCAGACAGTTAATTCTGATAATCCGGAAGCTACTTATGATACCCTTAGTAAATATGCCACAGATCTTGTACAAAGAGCTGCAGATGGCAAGATGGATCCTGTTATAGGCAGAGATCAGGAGATAAGAAATGTTGTAAGGATTCTTTCACGTAAAACAAAGAACAATCCGGTTCTTATAGGTGAGCCTGGTGTTGGTAAGACAGCAGTTGTTGAGGGACTTGCACAACGTATTGTAAAAGGCGATGTGCCAGAAAGCTTAAAGGATAAGAAGCTTTTTGCACTTGATATGGGAGCACTTGTTGCTGGTGCAAAGTACAGAGGTGAATTCGAGGAAAGACTTAAGGCTGTTCTTGATGAGGTTAAGAAGTCAGAAGGTCAGATTATTCTTTTCATAGATGAAATTCACACTATAGTAGGTGCTGGTAAAACAGAAGGTGCTATGGATGCAGGTAATATGCTTAAGCCAATGCTTGCAAGAGGTGAGCTTCATTGTATAGGTGCAACAACACTTGATGAACATAGACAGTATATTGAAAAGGATCCGGCACTTGAGCGTCGTTTCCAGCCAGTTATGGTAGATGAGCCTACTGTCGAAGATACAATATCTATTTTAAGAGGTCTTAAAGACAGATATGAGGTGTTCCATGGTGTTAAGATAACAGATGGTGCATTAGTAAGTGCAGCAGTTCTATCAGACAGATATATAACAGATAGATTTCTTCCAGATAAGGCTATTGATCTTGTAGATGAAGCATGTGCGATGATTAAGACAGAACTGGATTCTATGCCAGCTGAGCTTGATGAAATGCAGCGTAAGATCATGCAGCTTGAGATTGAAGAAGCAGCATTAAAGAAGGAAACAGATAATCTTAGCAAGGAACGTCTTGAGGCACTTAGAAAAGAACTTTCAGATTTACGCGAGGAATTCGGTATTCAGAAGTCAAAGTGGGATGCAGATAAGACAAAGGTTGATAATATAAGCAAGCTGAAGGAAGAACTTGAAAATATTAACAATCAGATAGCACAGGCTAAGAGAGAATATAATCTTGAAAAGGCAGCAGAGCTTCAGTATGGAAAGCTTCCAGCTGTTCAGAAGCAGATAGAAGAGGCAGAAGCTAAAGCTAAAGAGTCTGGCAATGGAGAATCTCTTGTGCATGAAAGTGTTACAGAGGAAGAGATTGCCAAGATTATATCGAGATGGACAGGTATCCCGGTAGCTAAGCTTAGCGAATCAGAAAGACAGAAGACACTTAATCTTGATGAAACACTTCATAAGAGAGTGGTTGGACAGAACGAAGCAGTTACTAAAGTTACAGAGGCTATCATAAGATCTAAAGCAGGTATAAAGGATCCAACAAAGCCTATTGGCTCATTTCTGTTTTTAGGACCAACTGGTGTAGGTAAAACAGAGCTTGCTAAGGCACTTGCTGAAAGTCTGTTTGATGATGAGAATAATATTATAAGACTTGATATGTCGGAGTACATGGAGAAATATTCAGTATCCAGACTTATAGGAGCGCCTCCTGGATACGTAGGATATGATGAAGGAGGTCAGCTTACCGAAGCAGTAAGAAGAAAGCCATATTCAGTTGTGCTTTTTGATGAAGTTGAAAAGGCACATCCTGATGTGTTCAATGTACTTCTTCAGGTACTTGATGATGGACGGATAACTGATTCACAGGGTCGTACAGTTGACTTTAAGAATACCATAATTATTCTTACAAGTAATATTGGTTCAACATATCTTCTTGATGGTATTGATGATAAAGGCAATATTAAAGAAGGAGTGGAGGAGCTGGTAATGGGCGATTTAAGAAACAGCTTCAGACCGGAATTTCTTAACAGACTTGATGAGATTATCATGTTTAAGCCACTTAATAAGGAGAATATAGGAAGTATTATTAATCTTCTTATTAATGATGTTAACAGAAGACTTGAGGATAAGGAACTTAAGGTTGTGCTTACGGATTCAGCTAAGGATTTCATAGTTGAGCATGGCTTTGATCCAATGTATGGTGCAAGACCACTTAAGAGATATGTACAGAAGTCGGTTGAGACACTTGCAGCTAAGCTTATACTTGCAGGCAATGTATCTACAGGAGATAATATAGTAATCGACTGTGAAAATAATGGACTTGTCGCAAAAGCATCTAAGTAAATATGGAATACAAAGGGAGATTGAGTACATAGTACTCAATCTCCCTATTTAAATTGATTGCTGTTTTCATCATAAATATAATTTATCATGCCAAGCTTATCATTAATGGCATTTTTATCAACCATAAACGACTTGCAGAATTCATCAAGTGAACTGTAGTTATCACGCAGCTGCATGTTTACAAAGCTAAGAAGCATAACGGGGTCTTTTGGTAAAGCGTTCATATATTTGTGTCCTTTCAATAATGTACATTTTAATAAGTCAATCAATAATAATATAACCTGATTCAGATATAATGCAAGTTCATAATAGTTTATAATGAAACTATGTAATATGCATAATATAGAGAAAAAGTACTGGCTAAAGTACATGGTTTGTTTACATTTAATAAAAAACGTGGTATTATTAATTGAAATAAAGTGCAAAAACAACAAAGCAGACGTGGGGGCATTATGTTAATATCAGATAATATATATAATAATAAATCAAATATGGTATATTGTTCTGCAACATTTACACATAATTATCTGGTTATGGTTGCAGATGATTATTTCTATAACTATGTAGGAAAGATAATTAATATATCCATAACAGATTATATTCATCCTGATTTTAAGGAAGAGTTTACGAATATATGTGAAAGTCTTAAAGAGGGTGAATCACAGGGAATGATTGCATACATGAAAGGTAAAGATGATACATATACTCTTGTTCATATATTGTTATCTAATACAGGTCATGTGATTGAGGATAACAGTGTTATTGAGGCTGAGGTATACAATGTGTTTAACACAGAAAAGAAATATTTCAAGCTTCATGATGATGCCGATAAATATAAAAAATTCCTTTCTATGTACAATGATTATCTGTTTGATTATGATATAGCTACAGGTTTTCTTTCTATATATGTTTATAGAAGCATGAAAGCAACCATGATTAAAAAAATGCATATTGATGATTTTGAAAAGTATATTATGACATTCTTTAATAATGCCAGACATAAACAGGATTTTCGCGATTTCATGCATAAGCTGCGTAACGCAAACGAAGGGTTTAATGCAGAGATTACATGTCCGCTTATAACAGATTCATCGAAGCTTGGATTATATAAAGTGGATTGCCGTATAATATACAAGTACAATCGCAGCAAGGTGGTTATTGGGATTATCAAGTCACTTGGTGCACAGACAGAGGAAGCATATTATGCGACACAGGAAGGCAAGGATTTTTTTACAGGGCTGCTTAACAAAAGAGCATGTAAGGAATATGTATCGGATGCAATAGCATCTAACAAAGACATGCATTATGTAGCTATGATTGATATAGACGATTTTAAGAATATTAATGATACATATGGACATTTGTATGGTGACAAGGTTATATTAAAAGTTGCATCTATTATAAACAGTACATTAAACGGAAGGGGGATAGTTGGCAGGTTTGGTGGAGATGAGTTTTTCATATTCACAAACTGGATTAATACAGAAAGCCAGTTGAGATCCATTCTTACATCTCTTAAACAGAAAGTAAGGGATGAAATGAGCCAGGGGGAGAATGGCTGTATAGTTACGCTTTCTATAGGTGTGTGTCAGTATCCGGATAACGGAAGTGATTATGACACGCTTGTAAACAAGGCTGATAAGTGTTTATATATAGCTAAGAATAAAGGTAAAAACAGATATATAATATATGACCCTGCTAAACATGGGGATTTTATTGAGGATATGGGAAGAAAAGGCTTTTCTATGGCTCCTATCAAAAAAGGTGAGAATCTTTCATGTGAAGTAGCAGATATGGCTATTGATATAATTAGGAATGGAAAAGAGGCTGTGAAAAGAGCACTGCCACGTGCATGTAAGGCGTTAGAGATAGATGGTATACGCGTATATAACGCAACTAAAGGCGAACTTATAGACTATTATGGAGAATATTCTGGATTGCCAGATATACTTGAACTCATAAAAACTGACAAATTTATGGAAAAATTCGAAAATAGGAATTACGTGACTGTGGTTTATACCTCTAATATAGAGTCGTTCTATAAAGAAATGTACGATGCGGTTATAGCCTGTAATATAGGTGGCATGATATATAGTTATTTTAAGAATGACGAAGGCGATAATATAGTTATGTTCTATGACACTTTTAATAAAAGCTTCAGGTGGAATGAATCTGATAAGAACTATATTATGACACTGACTAAGATAGTTACAAGTGTTCTTTAAAAGCAGGACACCGAAATGTAATAAAATGCTGACTGGTATACATAATAGTTTTACCAGCCAGCATTTTTGCTTTATTTATATTATAAAATGTGTTAAGTTTAATTAGGAAAGAATGGTAAAAGGGTTATGGGCATTAAAAGTGCACAGTTTTTAAGCATATCTGTGCAGGAATGGAGGTTAGTATGTCAGTACAGGATTATATGAGTGCCTTAAAATTAGGAAAAAAAGAATATCATGCATGTGTTAATAAAGGAAAATATCCATACCTTCCTGTTATGGAGAATATGATGGAGGAAAAGAGTATTGATTCTGAGGTGAGTCTTGGGATTGATCAGATACCATTAAGACTTGTGGTAGGAACATGTACAGCTGGAAGAACAAATGCGTTTGCAGATAACTGGATGCCTATATTGGAATGGGGAAGTGAGTTTTCAGCAAAATGGGCATCACTTAGTGACAGCCAGGTGAATGAAGGTATAAGAGATCCTATAAAGGTATATGAATACATGAATAAGTTCTATGTGCTTGAAGGTAACAAAAGGGTGAGTGTTTTAAAGTACTTTAAGGCAGTTACTGTCAATGCACAGGTTATACGAAAGATTCCTAAAAAATCCGATGATCCAGATGTTAAAATATATTATGAATTTATGGATTTTTATAAAGCAACTAAGCTTAATGATATATATTTCAGTAAAGAAGGCAGTTTTACGACACTTATGGATCTGGTTGGGATAGAACCAGGAAAGCTTATGGATGAAGATGCTAAAAAGGATCTTGTTTCAAGCTATCTTAACTTCAGAACGGCATATGAATCAAGGGGAGGAGACAGATTTGATTTTCCTTTCGGAGATGCGTATCTAAGATTTATTCATATTCATGGATATGATAATGTCAAGCACATGACATCTGATGAGATGGATAAAAATGTGGCTAAGACATGGGAAGAGTTTGAACTTATATCAGATAACAGCGGGGTTGAATTAAAAATGGACCCGGCAAAGATAGAACCAGCCAAAAAGAATATACTAAGTTATCTGCTTCCAATATCAGGAGGAGATAGCAACAAAAAGCTGAAGGTTGGATTTATATATGAAAAGACACCACAGACATCGGAATGGTGTTATGCGCATGAACTTGGAAGACAGTATATAGATGAGACATTTGGAAAACAGATAGAAACAGTAAGTATAACGAATGTAAGACCTAAAATCGATGATTATGATGCTATACAAAAGCTTATAGATGAAAATACAGATCTTATATTTGTGACATCTTCAGCCATGATGTATGCGAGCCTGAAGCAGGCCATAGCACATCCAAAGGCTAAGATACTTAACTGTTCACTGAATATATCGCATAAGTATATAAGAACATACTATACAAGAATTCATGAAGCTAAGTATCTGACAGGACTTATAGCTGGCGTTATGTCAAAGAGTGACAGAATAGGATATGTTGCAGGTTGTCCTCTTTATGGTGTCATGGCAAATGTTAATGCGTTTGCTATGGGGGTAAAGGCTGTTAATCCTGATGCTAAGGTGTATGTGGAATGGAATGGTATCAAAGACAATGATGTTGAAGCCAGGTTTAATGAGCTTGGGATTAATTGTATATCGGACCAGGATATGATTACGCCGAAAAAATCATCAAGAAAATTTGGGTTATATATAAATGACGATGGTAATATAAGACACCTTGCTATGCCGGTATGGCACTGGGGTGTGTTTTATGAAAAGCTTATACAAAGCATACTAAGTGGTTCATGGAAGAAAGAAGAGGAAGGCGATAAAGTATCAGCACTTAACTATTGGTGGGGAATGTCATCAGGGGCTGTTGATATTATATATGGTGGAGGCCTGAATAATGAAACTAAAAAAATAGTTGACCTTATCAGAGAATCTATTATAAAAGGTGAATTCCATCCTTTTTCTGGTGAGTTAAGAAATCAGGAAGGAAAAATCATGAATAAAGCAGGTGAAACTCTTGACCCAGATGAAATCATAGAGATGGATTGGCTTATGGACAATATTGTTGGAAAGATACCAGAGTATGATGAACTAAGTGAAGAATATAAGCTCCTTGTTATAAATCAGGGAATTATAGATGTTAATGAATAATTGAAATGAGTGAAAATTATGAAAATACTTGTGTTAGCAGATGTTGAGTCGAAATATCTGTGGGACTATTTTGAAAAAGAAAAACTTGATGGTATAGATCTTATATTATCATGTGGTGATTTGCGTGCGGAATACCTTTCATTTCTTGCTTCGTTTTCAAAAGTACCTATATTATATGTGCGTGGCAATCATGATGATAATTATGCATTTAAAGAACCAGAAGGATGTATATGCATAGAGGATAAAATATATGTGTACAAAGGAATCCGTATTATGGGACTGGGCGGTTCTATAAGATATAAAGCAGGTGCTAATCAATATACACAGAGTCAGATGAAAAGAAGGGCTGCGAGAATGTGGCCAAAGATAAAAATAAAAAAAGGAATAGATATTCTGCTGACACATTCACCAGCGTTTGGAATAGGAGATGGTGAAGATAATCCACATAAAGGGTTTGAAGCATTTGTTGATATACTGGATAAGTATAAACCGAAATATTTTATTCATGGTCATGTACATCTGAATTATTCCGTTGAGAATAAAAGAGAGAGAGAGTATAAAGATACAATAATAATCAATGGATATGACAGATATGTGTTTGAGTATCCTGATAAATATATTTTGAAAGGCTCTGGTTCTGATTCATAACAGTGGTTATGCATAGAGGTTATAAAAGAAGTTATAAAAGAAGTTATAAAAGAGGTTATGATATATGGTACTATAATACCATATATCATAATATTTATTTTTGATAGAATAATAATAATATTTTCATATGTTGATATTATACTTGTGAAAAATGCACAAAACTTGAAAGGGGTTTAAGATGAAAGCTATATTTAAAAAATCATCTAAGAGTATATGGGCATGTTTACTGGCTGTAGTTATGGCAGTAAGCATAATAGTGCCTGTATCAGTTAAATCTGCTAAAGCAGATGTTGTAAAGCCAGAAAAAATAGAAGCAACAGGCTGGCTGGAATCAGCATATGTAGAATGGTCAACAGATTATAAAGCTGACAGCTATAATGCATATGTTAAAGAAAAGGATGGAGAGTATGTAAAGCTTGATGATGAACTTATCAGACATTATAAGACTGATAAAGATTATTACAGAGCTGATGCACTTGGCCTTAAAGAGGGAACATATATTATGAAGATTGTTCCTGTAAAGGATGGAAAAGAAGTGGCTTCAAAGGCGCTTGAAACAGAAGAAATAGCAGTAGCTTCACATGATAGAAGTGGCTTCGCGTTCTCATCTGATTCTAAATATAAGACAGGTTCAGGTGCTTATAATGATGATGGAACATTAAAACAGGATGCAGTTGTACTGTATGTAACAAAAGATACTGCTAAAACTGTTACTATGACAGTAAAGACTGATACGAATAAGACTACTAAATGTGTTGGCATCCAGACTATTATTGATGCCCTTCAGAAAGGCAAGGAAACAAGACCTGTTGATATCCGTATTATAGGAACAGTTACAAAGAATGATCTTGATAAGATAAGCAGCAGTTCAGAAGGACTTCAGGTAAAGGGAAAAAATGCTTATTCTGATATGAAGCTTACAATAGAGGGTGTCGGCAGCGATGCCTGTATAAAAGACTTCGGTATTCTTGTTAGAAATGCAGCAAATGTTGAAATAAGAAATCTTTCAGTGCTTAATTTCATGGATGATGGAATATCAATAGACACAAGCAACTGTAATATATGGGTTCATAATCTTGATATATATTATGGACAGGCTGGTTCAGACAGCGACCAGAAAAAGGGTGATGGCTCTATAGATGTCAAGAAGTCACAGTACTGTACAATATCATATAATCACTTTTTTGACAGTGGAAAATGTGGACTTGTAGATGCAACACCAGCAGATTCAGGGTATTCAGATTATCTTACATATCATCACAACTGGTTTGATCATTCAGATTCACGTCATCCGCGTATAAGAAACGGACATAATATACATGTATACAACAATTACTATGATGGTAATTCAAAGTATGGAGTAGGAGTTACATCAGGTTCATCAGCATTTGTTGAAGCTAATGTGTTTGAAAACTGCAAATATCCTATGATGTCATCACTTCAGGGTTCAGATGCCAAGAGCAAAGGCGTATTCTCGAACGAAAAAGGTGGAATGATTAAAGCATATAATAATATAATATCTGGTGCTGCCGGAGTTGTGTATGCTAATGCTGATTCATCATATGAGGCTGCCAATGCAGCAAGCTTTGATGCTTATCTTGCAGCTGAAAGAAGTGAACAGGTTGCAGGTTCATATAAGACATTATCAGGTTCAACTACATACAGTAATTTTGATACTGATGTATCTGTTGATATGGGTGTGACTGAAGCTGATATTACAGCTGCAGCAGATGTGAAAAATAAGGTTAAATCTTTATCTGGAAGCCAGGGTGGAGGCGTTATACCATGGAATTTCACGGATGCAGACAATTCTTCATATACAATAGATGAAAAGTTAAAAGAGTCAGTTACATCTTATAAGAATACAACGCTTATCAGTGTTGGAGGAAAAGTGGACAAAACAGGACAGACTGAGGAAACAACTAAATCAGAAGAGAGTACAACAGATTCACAGGAAACATCCAGCTCTGATGATAGAACAACAGCACAGCCAACACAGAATACAACAGCTTCTGATGTGACACAGGCTGCAACGTCACAGACGACAACAGCGGTACGACCAACGACAGAACAGCAGTCAACTACAGTACCAACAACAGCGCAGCAGTCAACAACGGCACAGCAGCCAACAACGGGTGCAGCTGGGAAAGTTATTGCTGTTGATTTTGAAAACGGAAGTACCGATAATACATTCTTTAATATCACAGGAAATATTGCTAAAGATAAAGGCACTGTAACATATAAAGGTAAAACATATAATAAGTGTCTTAAGATGGAAACAAGTACTGAGATTTCATTTACTACACAGACAAATGCAAAGATAGTCATGGTGTTTAATGAAGATTTTAACGGGAAAGTAAAGCTTGATGGCAGTAAATGTGCTGTAAAGAATGGAATAATTGAGATGACTGTAAATGCGGGAACTCATAAGATTACAAAGGGCGATAAAGCGAATCTGTTTTATCTTGCATATGAACAAGATAACAGCCAGCAGACTACAAAGGATAATGAACAGGCAACAACAGTAACGCAGCCAGCAACTAATGAACAGGCAACAACAGTTACAGAGCCAGCAACTAACGAACAGGCAACAACAGTTACAGAGCCAGCAACTAACGAACAGACAACAACAGTTACACAGTCTGCGACTAAAGAAGATGAGACCAGTTTCTCTGGTAATGATTCAGCATCATCAGAAAATTCAAGTGCAGTACAGAGTGAAGGTGAGTCAGTGCAGACATCTGATAACACAGTGATATGGTTTTATGCTGTGATAGCAGTTGCAATGGCTTTAGTTGCATCTGCATATGTATTTTTTGATAAAAAGCGTAAAGCATAATTCATTATTTTTAAGATAAAAATGTAAAAGAACAGTACATGTAGAAATATGTGTGCTGTTCTTTTGCACAATTTAGTATAATATATAGAAAAGTAGTGAAAAGTGCTTGCAATATATAATTATGTGTGATAGTATGTTCAAAGCGCTGAAAAACAAATGTACGTCACAGAAAGACAAAAAGCGGTATTTGTTTTTAGAAAAAATTAAGAAAAATAAAATGTAAGGTGTAAATGTATATTTTACATAAGATGTGATAAGCGTAAGAATGGAGGATTATAATGAGCGAGAAGTTAAAGGTTGGTATTCTTGGTGGTACAGGTATGGTAGGTCAGAGATTTATTACTTTACTTGAAAACCATCCATGGTTTGATGTTGTGTTAGTAGCTGCAAGCGGCCGTTCAGCAGGCAGACTTTATGAGGAAGCTGTAGAAGGACGTTGGAAGATGCAGACTCCAATGCCAGAGTTCGTTAAGAAAATGTCTGTTTACGATATGGATAAGGATTTTGATGAAATAGTATCAAAGGTTGATTTCGTATTCTGTGCTGTAAACATGCCAAAGAATGAAATTAAGGCGTTAGAGGAAAGATATGCCAAAGCAGAGGTTCCAGTAGTATCTAACAATAGTGCTAACCGTTGGACACCAGATGTTCCTATGATTCTTCCAGAGGTTAATCCAGAGCATACTAAGGTTATAGAAGCACAGAAGAAGAGACTTGGAACAACAAGAGGATTCATAGCTGTTAAGCCTAACTGTTCTATTCAGAGTTATGCACCAGCTCTTGCAGCTCTTAAGGAGTTTGAACCAAAGCTTGTTGTTGCTACAACATATCAGGCTATTTCAGGTGCTGGTAAGACATTTGAACAGTGGCCAGAAATGGTTGAAAACATTATCCCTTATATTGGCGGTGAAGAAGAAAAGTCTGAAAAGGAACCACTTAGAATTCTTGGTACAGTAGAGAATGGAGAGATAGTTCCAGCTACAGAGCCAGTTATAACATGCCAGTGCTTAAGAGTACCTGTTCTTGATGGACATACAGCAGCTGTATTTGTTAACTTTGGCAAGAAGCCTACAAAGGAACAGATTATAGAGAAGTGGAGAAGCTTCAGGGGAGTACCTCAGGAATTAAATCTTCCATCTGCACCAAAGCAGTTCATCCAGTATCTTGAAGAGGATGACCGTCCACAGGTTAAGCTTGATGTTAACTATGAGCATGGTATGGGTGTTTCACTTGGAAGATTAAGAGAAGACAGCGTATTTGATTATAAGTTTGTCGGACTTTCACATAACACATTAAGAGGAGCAGCAGGTGGAGCAGTTCTTTGTGCAGAGCTTCTTAAGGCACAGGGATATATAACAGCAAAGTAATGTGACAGCTTGGATATATCAGCAGGTCGTTAGATTAACGTTGACCTCACATTAAATAAAGGAAAGCAGCAGTGCGTACATCAAAAGATGACGGCGTTGCTGCTTTTTGTGTGTTAGAGCATTTTACTTTTTGCATTTTTTGCATTTACATTTGGATTTATATTCTTTGCATTTTACTATGATATAATTTATAATATAAAGATATGACAAATTATGATATATAAAAACATGTATATTATAATGACAGATTGGAGAATGATTGTATGGGAAAATCCGTATATATAGCGGAAAAGCCAAGTGTTGCGCAGGAGTTTGCAAAAGCACTTCATGTAAATTTTAAAAGAAAAGATGGATATCTGGAAGCTGATGAGCATATTGTAACATGGTGTGTAGGTCATCTTATAACTATGAGTTATCCTGAGGCATATGATGAGAATCTAAAAAAATGGCGGTTTGATACATTGCCATTTATTCCGGGACAGTTTAAATATGAAGTTATACCAGCTGTAAAAAAACAGTTTGATATAGTGAAAAATATACTTAACAGGGATGATGTTGAAACAATATATGTATGTACCGATTCGGGACGTGAGGGAGAATATATATACAGACTTGTAAGGCAGGAGGCTCATGTTACTGGTAAGAACGAAAGAAGAGTATGGATAGATTCACAGACTGAGGAAGAGATACTTAAAGGCATAAAGAATGCAAAGGATATATCAGAGTATGATAACCTGAGTTCAGCTGCGTATCTTAGAGCTAAAGAAGATTATCTTATGGGTATTAATTTTTCAAGAGTTCTTACATTAAAATACGGAAGAAATATAGCTAATTATCTTCATGAGGACAGAGCTGTAGTTTCTGTCGGAAGAGTTATGACGTGTGTTCTTGGAATGGTTGTAAGAAGAGAAAGAGAAATACGAAGCTTTGTTAAAACACCATTTTTTAAGGTTATTGGAGGTGCATCGATTAACGATAAAACATTTGATGCTGAATGGAGAGTGTGTGAGCAGAGCAGATATTATGGAACGCCTTATCTGTATAAGGATAATGGCTTTAAGGAAAGAGAAAAGGCTGAAGAGCTTGTAAGAATATTATCAGATCCGCTCCCGGCTTGTGGAATTGTAAAGCAGGTTGAAAGAAAGAAGGAAACAAAAAATCCTCCATTATTATATAATCTTGCTGAAATACAGAATGAATGTAGTAAGCTGTTTAAGATAAGTCCGGATCAGACACTTAACATCATACAGGAATTATATGAAAAAAAGCTTGTTACGTATCCGAGAACAGATGCAAGAGTATTATCAAGTGCAGTATGTAAAGAAATATATAAAAATATAGGCGGGCTAAGGAGTTATGTGCATGTTAAGGATATAGTTTTAGAGGTTATGGAAAATAAGCTTTATGATGGTATAGAAAAAACAAGATATTGTAACGATAAAGCTATAACAGATCATTATGCTATTATTCCAACCGGACAGGGACTTAACAATCTGGCTGCTTTATCAGTTACTGCACAGCGGACTTATGAGATAATAGTAAGGAGATTCTTAAGTATATTTTATCCGGCAGCGGTGTATCAGAAAGTAAGCATAACCACATCAGTAAAGAATGAAGATATGTATGCAACATTTAAGGTGCTTGTAAACGAAGGTTATCTGAAAGTTACGAATAATTCATTTGCTAAAAATAAAAATATACAACTGGCAGATTCAAAGGATAAGACAGGAAAAGTGGAAGATGTTACTGATAATTCATCAGATAAGACAGATGCAGAATTGCTTGAAAGTCTTAAGCTGTTAAAAAAAGGTTCAGAGATAACATTTACAGGGTTTGATATAAAAGAGGGAGAAACTTCTCCACCTAAAAGATATAATTCCGGTTCGATTATTCTTGCAATGGAGAATGCAGGACAGCTCATAGAAGATGAGGAGCTAAGGGCACAGATTAAGGGAAGCGGAATAGGAACAAGTGCAACAAGGGCAGAAATATTAAAAAAGCTTAATGTTAATAAATACATATTTATTAATTCAAAAACACAGATAATTACACCAACACTTCTTGGCGAAATTATATATGATGTAGTTGATAATTCAATCAGGCAGCTGCTAAATCCGGAGCTTACGGCAAGCTGGGAGAAAGGACTTACATACGTAGCAGAGGGAAGTATAACTTCTGATGAATATATGCAGAAACTGTCCGGTTTTGTGACAAGAAGAACTGTTGCTGTGAAAGGACTTAACAACCAGGCACAGCTTATAACATTATTTAATGATTCAGCCAGAAATTACAAGAGATGATATATGTCATTGTTTATAATGGGCTTTGGTAAAATAAGTTGAGATTAATATTGCCCATAAGGGGCTGAGTCGTGTATAATGCAGGGAAGACATATAATTTAATATATAACTTAATATTAAACAGTCTGATTGTATAATGCAGATGTTGATATATACATACTGGTGATATAATGGGCTTATAAAGAAGAATAATATGGAGGATTGTTATGTGCGGGATTACAGGGTATGTAGGTGACAGAGATTGTGCAGATGTACTTATAGATGCACTTTCAAAGCTGGAATATAGAGGATATGATTCAGCAGGAATTGCTGTTTTTGAACATGGAACTATTAAAGTAGAAAAATGTAAGGGAAGACTTTCTAATCTTGTTGAAAAAATGGCGAGGGATGGCAAGCCTGTTGGACACTGTGGAATTGGTCATACAAGATGGGCAACGCATGGAGAACCATCAGACATTAATTCGCATCCTCATGGAAATAAAAGAGTATCAATAGTACACAATGGCATTATTGAGAATTATAAACAGATAAAGGAGTTTCTTATAGGTGAAGGATATAGCTTTGTGAGTGAGACTGACACTGAAACAGTGGCAAAGCTTCTTGATTATTATTATGATGGAAATCCACTTACAACTATATCTAAGGTTATAGGAGAGATTAAGGGTTCATATGCTCTTGGCATACTGTTCAGGGATTTTCCTGACACACTATATGCTGTAAGAAAAGACAGCCCGCTTATAGTGGGTGCAGGAGAAAATGAAAACTTTATAGCATCTGATGTGCCAGCTATTATTCACTATACAAGAAATTATTATCTTCTTGATACGAATGATATAGCAGAAGTAAAGAAGGATTCAATAAGATTTTTTGATGTTCATGGAAATGAAGTTTTTAAGGAAATAAATACAGCTGACTGGGATGTTGATGCCGCAGAAAAGGGTGGATACGAGCATTTTATGCTTAAAGAGATTCATGAGCAGCCTACAGCTGTTAAAACAACTATTACACCAAGAATACAGAATCATATGCCTGATTTTACAGCAGAAGGTTTTGATAAGGGAAAATTAAAGGATTATAAGAATATATATATAGTAGCCTGTGGAACAGCTATGCATGCAGGAATGGTTGGAAAGTATGTTATAGAGAAGCTTGTAAGGGTTCCTGTTGTTGTTGATATAGCATCCGAATTCAGATATAGGGATCCACTTATAGGTGAAGGCGATCTTATGATAGTTATATCACAGTCGGGAGAAACTGCTGATACAAAGGCTGCTTTAGAGCTTGCAAAGCAGAGGGGTGCAGATACTATGGCTATTGTTAATGTTAAAGGCTCATCTATAGCGAGAGAGGCTGATATGGTTGTGTATACGCACGCTGGCCCTGAAATATCTGTTGCCTCAACAAAGGCATATATGGTACAGATAGCTATAATGTACCTTATAGCATTTGAGCTGGCTTTTGCAAGAAACAAAATAACAAAAGAAGAATGTAAAAAATATACAGAATATCTTGAAAATATGCCATTTGTCCTTGAGGAGGCTATTACTCTTAAGGAAAAGTGCCAGTATGCAGCCTCTAAGCTGATGAACGCAGACAGCCTTTTATATATAGGAAGAGGACTTGATTATGCATCAAGTATGGAAGGCTCACTTAAGCTTAAAGAAATATCATATATTCATTCAGAATCATATGCTGCTGGTGAGTTAAAGCATGGAACTATTTCTCTTATTACTGAGAATATGCCGGTTATTGCTGTGGCTACACAGATGGATCTTGTTGAAAAGACTATAAGTAATATTAAAGAAGCCAGGGCAAGAGGGGCATTTGTTATTCTTGTTGCAGGATCAGAGGTGGAGATAGAAGAAGGAGTTGCAGATATAATAATAAGCCTTCCGGATACTCCACAGATATTTATGCCAATGACGGCAGCAGTTCCGCTTCAGCTTATAGCATATTACACAGCAGTTCTTAAGGGCAACGATGTAGATAAGCCAAGGAATCTTGCGAAGAGCGTTACGGTGGAATAGGCTTAGAACTATTGTACAAGGCATCATTATAAATATAAAGAAAAGAGGATTAATATGATGAATGAGTCTATAACTATAAAGGAGTTATATAGTCTTGACAGGACAATAGCAGCATCTGTTTTTGATGGATGCATATATCCATGGGAGGTATTGTCAAAGATAGGAGACTATATAGTAGAGCTTGGCAGCACCCTTCCAGAGGATGAATATATTAAAAAGGACGGAAATGTATGGATTCATAAAGAAGCTGATGTGTTTGAATCAGCATATATTGCAGGTCCGGCAATAATATGTAAAGGTGCACAGATAAGACATTGTGCATTTATAAGAGGAAAAGCTATAGTTGGTGAAGGTGCAGTAGTAGGTAACTCGACAGAACTTAAAAATGTAATACTATTCGATGGCGTACAGGTTCCCCATTATAACTATGTAGGTGATTCAATACTTGGCTATAAAGCACATATGGGAGCAGGCTCAATAACATCTAATGTTAAATCAGATAAGAAGCTTATAACCATAAAAGGGCCAGATGAAAACGTGGATACTGGAATTAAGAAGATAGGTGCTTTTCTTGGCGATTATGTTGAGATTGGATGCGGAAGTGTTCTTAATCCGGGAACAATAGTAGGAAAAGAGAGTAATATATATCCTCTTTCAAGTGTAAGAGGCTTTGTTCCAGCAGGTTCAATCTACAAAAAACAGGGTGAAATCACAAAAAAACATTAAAAAATTGTTAATATATTAACATAAGGAGACACCCCTTGAAAAATAAATACTTTATGCTATTATAGTATAGTATATATGCAAAAATGTAGTTATTTTGCAAAAGTATTACATGGTTAACCATATAATTAATCAGGGTATAATTTATTATGGTTAATATAAAAGGATAAGGATAGTGAGGTAAAAGTATGAAAACTTTCAAAGGGATTGGTGTTCAGCTTGTATTATCTTTTGTAGTAGCGATATGCGTGTCAATAATTCTTGTATCGCTTGGTTCTCTAAATAAGACAAGAACAGCTATTAACGGAAATACTAAAGTGACTAGTGGGCAGACACTTGAGGCAGCACAGGAAGGGTTTACAACATATTTAAAAACTCTTTCACAGCCAGTTGATCTTCTTACGCGTAAGAATGAGATAAAGCATCTCGAAGACAGAGGCGATATTGATACCAATGTAACAGCAATCAAGGATTCACTTGTTGCATCAGTAAAGGTAACTAATGGAGCTGAGCTTGCATTTTTTACTACTAAAACAGGTCTTAGAGTAGATGGCTGGACAGAGATTAATCCAGATACAGGTAAGACTAGCAACAAGGGCGGATTAACAAGAGATGTTAATGATACGAACCAGTCATGGTATAAAGCATGTATAGGCTCAAAGGCAAGGAATTCTATATATTCAGTTTTTTCAGATCCATATAAGGATTCAAAATCTGGAAAGACGATATTTACTGTGTCTCAGGAAATAAAGTATTCAGATAACAGTAACTATGGAGCGGTAGGTCTTAATATTGACTTCTCAGAGGTTGAAGATTATGTAAGAAATATAGGTCTTCTTGATACAGGTTATGTTATCCTTGTTAATAAGGAAGGCAAGATTCTTGTTAATAATGACAAGAATACATATGTAGATGATGTTACTAAGCTTGAATGCTGGAATACTATAAAGGGACTTGGTGATGACAAGCTTGATACAACATTTTCTTTCGATGAAAAAGTAAATGGTGAAAGCCTTCATATTGTAACTTCTAAGGATGCAGTTACAGGCTGGACTCTTATGGGATTTATAAGCGAGTCAGAGACACAGACAATTGTAACCAGTATCAGAAACAGGACAATGTTTCTTGCAATAATAGGAATTATAATAGGTGTTGCTATTGCTCTTATAACAGCAAGGTTATTCTCTAAAGAGCTTAAGAAGATTAACACTGCTATGGGTAAGATGGCTGATGGTGATCTTACACACAGAATAGAAGTAAAGAAGAAGAACGAATTCGGACAGGTTGAGAATAACTACAATGATATGGCTGATCAGATATCAGGTCTTATAAAGGGTGTTGAAGAAAAGTCAGGAGTTCTTATCACAGCATCTAAGAAGATATCACAGGTGAGTGAGTCAACAACTGAGACTGTCAATCAGGTATCAGAGGCTATACAGAGTGTATCAATAGGTGCATCAGGACAGGCAGAAAGTACACAGAAGGCAACATCAGAGGTAGAACTTCTTGCATCTAAGCTTCACGAAACTAAGGCATATGTAAGTGATATAAACGATATGTCAGTTGAGACTAAGACACTTAGTGATAAGGGTATTACAATAGTTGATGATCTTATAGAGAAGGGTGAAAGGTCTAAGGATAACTCAAGATTCTCAAAGAATGTAGTTAATGAGATGATTGAAAGTATAGAAAAGATTAACTTTATATCAGATGCTATTACAGAGATTACAGAACAGACGAATCTGCTTTCACTTAACGCAAGCATTGAAGCAGCAAGAGCCGGTGAAAGTGGAAGAGGCTTTGCGGTAGTAGCAGATGAGATAAGAAAGCTCGCAGAACAGTCGCAGGCATCAACAGATGAGATTAAGCAGATTGTAAAGGAAATCTCAGCTAAGTCAGTAGTGGCGGAAAAGACTATGGATGAAAGCGTTGATATTATTGATGAACAGAATAAGTCTATCAATGCAGCTAAGGAGCTTTTTGGACATATATCAGATGCTGTCAATGCACTTAAGGAAGGTCTTGATAACATAGCCTCACTTAATGAGCAGATGGATGCAAGCCGTGAGAATGTTGTCAAGAGCATGGAGGATGTAGCTTCTGTATCTACAGAAACAGCAGCAGCTTCAGAAGAAGTATCAGCTTCGGCTGAAGAGGTTAATGCTACTATGCATACACTTAACCAGTTTACAGTTGAACTTGATGATATAGCTTCACATCTTACAGAGGCTATTGATAAGTTTGAACTTTAATGGTTTTAGTTATATAATATCTATGATGTAATTACATTTTTCATAATTTTTGATATTTTTTACACAATCATAATTGACTTAAGCATTGTGATGTGAGAAAATAACACAAGTGATAAAGGGGTTCATAATTATGTATGAATCCCTTAACTAACGAAAGGAGTAATAAGATGATTTATACACAGGAAGTTGAAAACATGTGTCCAGTAGCACAGGGCGTTCATCATGGCGCAGCTCCAGTTCCTACAGAAGGAAAGTGGGTACAGAATAAGGAAGTTAAGAACATTTCAGGTTTTACACATGGTGTTGGCTGGTGTGCTCCTCAGCAGGGTGCATGTAAGCTTACATTAAACGTTAAGGAAGGTATCATTCAGGAAGCTTTAGTTGAAACAATCGGATGTTCAGGTATGACACATTCAGCAGCTATGGCAGCTGAAATCTTACCAGGCTTAACTGTTATGGAAGCTTTAAATACAGACTTAGTATGTGATGCTATTAACACAGCTATGAGAGAATTATTCTTACAGATTGTATATGGTAGAACACAGAGTGCTTTCTCAGAAGGCGGTTTAGCAGTTGGTGCTGGTCTTGAGGATCTTGGTAAGGGACTTCGTTCACAGGTTGGTACTATGTATGGTACTCTTGCAAAGGGACCACGTTACTTAGAGATGGCAGAGGGATATGTAACAGGTATCGCTCTTGATAAGGATGATCAGATTATTGGTTATAAGTTCGTTAACCTTGGTAAGATGACAGACTTCATTAAGAAGGGTGATGATCCTAACACAGCATATGAGAAGGCAGCTGGACAGTATGGTCGTGTTGCTGATGCAGTTAAGATTATTGATCCTAGAACAGATGAAGAGGTTAAGTAAGGAGGACGAATATAATGGCATTATTTGAATCATATGAGAGAAGAATTGACCAGATCAACGCTGTACTTAACAGCTATGGTATCTCATCTATAGAAGAAGCTGAGAAGATTACTAAAGATGCTGGTTTAGATGTATACAACATGGTAAAGGGCATTCAGCCTATCTGTTTTGAAAACGCTTGCTGGGCTTACATCGTAGGTGCAGCTATCGCAATCAAGAAGGGTGCTAGAAAGGCTTCAGAGGCTGCTGCAGCTATTGGTGAAGGTCTTCAGGCATTCTGTATTCCAGGTTCAGTTGCTGACCAGAGAAAGGTTGGTCTTGGACATGGTAACCTTGGTAAGATGCTTCTTGAAGAAGATACAGAATGTTTCGCTTTCTTAGCAGGTCACGAATCATTCGCTGCTGCTGAGGGTGCTATTGGTATCGCAGAGAAGGCTAACAAGGTTAGACAGAAACCTCTTAGAGTTATCCTTAACGGTCTCGGTAAGGATGCTGCTAAGATTATCTCAAGAATTAACGGATTCACATTCGTTGAGACAGAGATGGATTATGCTACAGGCGAAGTTAAGGAAATCGAAAGAATCGCATATTCTGATGGACTTCGTTCTAAGGTTAACTGCTACGGTGCTAATGACGTAACAGAAGGTGTTGCAATCATGTGGAAGGAGAATGTTGATATCTCTATCACAGGTAACTCAACAAACCCTACAAGATTCCAGCATCCAGTTGCAGGTACATACAAGAAGGAAAGACTTGAAGCTGGAAAGAAGTACTTTTCAGTAGCTTCAGGTGGTGGTACAGGTCGTACACTTCACCCAGATAACATGGCAGCAGGTCCTGCTTCTTATGGTATGACAGATACTATGGGACGTATGCACTCAGATGCCCAGTTTGCTGGTTCATCTTCAGTTCCTGCCCACGTAGAAATGATGGGTCTTATCGGTATGGGTAACAACCCAATGGTTGGTGCTACAGTTGCTGTTGCTGTTTCTGTACAGCAGGCTGCTGATGAAGGTAAGTTCTAATTAATTTAATAAGTTAAATGCGTTAAACCGCCGTAATCACTGGGATTGCGGCGGTTTTTGTATTATTAGCGCAGGGACTTCTATAAAATATATTTGCAGACTAATAAAAAACAAAAGAAAAAAACATAAATCCGCAAAAACGAAAAATAAAAATTTTTGTTGCTATGATTATTATCGTGTACTATAATACATACTTAGTGATTGGTAAATAATAAATTTTCTTTCCTACATGTTATGGAAAGAATAAAAAACAAAGTAAAGCATACTTTTGGTAATCGTTATATCAATATATAAGGGAATACATAGTGGGAATTGTATTAAATATAGATTGATTTGGGAATGGATGATTATGGAGTGTGGAACAAAAAAACATACTGGTAACAAATGGCATATATTACCATTAGTAGTGTTTATATGTGGTATAATAATATTGCATGCTATCGTCATGGAAGTTAACAGAATGGATTATGAGAAGATAAGAGCTAAAGCAAGTCTGAATGCTGTTACATATGCTGACCAAATGATAAATGATTTTAATTTGGGGATTGGAAAAACATATTCTATTGAACAGCTCCTTATAAGTGAGGATGGTGAGGTCAATAAGTTTAGTACAATTGCTAGTGGTATGATGGCAGATTATGTACAGAGTATTCAGTTAGCACCAGATGGTGTTGTTAATGAAATATATCCAGAAGAGGGAAACGAAGCTGCTAAGATAGACCTTGTTAATGACGAAAAAAGGGGAGCAATTGTCAGATATGGAATAGACAACGATATTGTTGTTATGCATGGTCCATTCACACTTAGCCAGGGAGGTATGGGGATTGCTATACGTAATCCGATTTATCTTTATAATGAAGATGGAGAACGCTATTTCTGGGGGCTGGCGATAATTATAATCAAGGTTCCGGAGATTTTTAATGATTCGGTGAATGCACTGGAAAGTTTTGGCTATGATTATATTCTATCTAAAACAGAGTCGCCTTTATCGTCAGATTATAATGTGATAGATAGTTCAAAACAGGAATTAGACAATCCTGTTTCATACACATTCGAACTTGGTGGCTGTATGTGGAAGCTTGATGTTACACCAGTAAATGGATGGAAAAATGATAAAAATATCAGTTTTGTCGTAATTGGAAGTGTTATCATAATAGCATTGCTGGAGGTTCTGGCATTTGCATTCATAAATATGGAAAAACAAAGAAAAAAGTTTAGGCAGATGTCTATAACAGACGGACTTACAGGACTGCTTAACAGAATCGGGTTTGATGAGCAGGTTGGGAAGTATTTAAATAATAATGAATCAAAGAAGTGCATCGCAATATTACTTGATGTGGATAATTTTAAGTTTATTAATGATGTGCATGGTCATGAGGTAGGAGATCAGGTGCTTCTTCAGCTGGCAACGGCTATGAAAAAAGAGTTTTCAAAAAATGCTGTCATTGGAAGAAATGGTGGCGATGAGTTTTGTTTGCTTATAAAGGATTGTAATGAGGATGAGGCAAAGAATCAGATAGAAAGCTTTACAATGAAAAAACGTACATTCCTGCATAAAGGGAAAGAATATAAGTATAGCATATCATTAGGTTATGTGGAATATCCTACATATGCACACAAGTGTTCTGAATTGTTAAGGTATGCAGATATAGCATTATATGAGGTTAAGCTGCGTGGAAAGCATGGATGCCTTCCATATAGGGCAAGTTATCGTGTATCAGATTCTAAGCGTTCACAGCTTGGTTTTAAGCTTAATGATATTTCAAACAATCTTCCGGGGGCATTTTTCATATATAAGGCTGATAAAAGTGATGAACAGATTTTATATGCTAACAATGAAATGCTAAGACTTGTAGGATGCGATGATTTAGATGATTTCTTTGAATTTTCAGGAAAGCATTTTAATGGTCTTGTTCATCCTGATGATTTTAAGGGCGTTGAAAAGCGTATATGGGAACAGATATCGATTAATGAAAATAAAGTAAATGATTATGTCAGATACAGGATGGCGACTAAAAGTGGTGGATATAAGAATGTCCTTGATTATGGCAGAATAGTACATAGCGAGAATTATGGTTTGCTATTTTACGTAATGATTATTGATTTCGATTTTATTAATACATCAGCTGACTTTAAAGCTTAGTTTATTTAATTCTGACAGTCTTATTAAATATGCGTAAAGTTGAATGAAATTGAATAGAATTGAAGAGAACTGAAGGGAATCATAGAAAATATTTGAAAATAAAACCGATTTGAAGTATCATAGAATATAGATTTTACGGATAATAGAATAATGCCTTCAGAGAGGATTAATATGAAGAACATAAAAATGGTTAACAGAATTATGTATTTGTTATTTCTTTTTGGCTTTTTGTTTTATCTTTTTTCAGGTTTTATATTTAGCAAAGTAGATATTAAGACACCAGCGGATGACAAGATAAAGATGGTGATAGAACCAGATAAAAAAGAATATATAGGAGATGGAACAGTCGAATATAGTCTGAAGTTAAGTACTGCATCAAGTGATAACATGGCTATATATTTTATCAGCAGGCACCAGGAGATAGAAGTATATGCTAATGATAATCTTATATATTATGTAAAAGCACATAAGTCGATATATGGTACAACAACAGGAACTAATTATTCGATTGTTAACATACCCTCATATACAACGGATGTGAAAGTAAAACTTACTAATGTGTATGAAGGTGTTAAACAAAAAGAAACAACATTTGAATATGGTGATGAAGCACGTATATTAAAAGAATTAATATCAGAGGCCTTTTTACCAGCGGTGTTAAGCGCACTAATTATACTTGTTGGTATAGCTATGATTATGTTGTGGATTATATGTAATAAAAGAATTTCACAGATACAGGCACTGTTTTATTTTGGTATATTTGCGATGCTGATAGGTGCATGGTCGCTGAATGAAACAAGTATTGCCATGCTTTTTATAGAAGACAGAAAGCTGGCTTCACTTATGGGTTATGTGCTGCTTATGATGCTTCCAATACCTTTTGTTCAGGCTGAAAAGAATTTCTTTCATATACATACAGCAACAGTGAGCAATGCATTATGTACTATATTTTCATTAATGGATATTGTGCTCATTATACTACATATTACAGGAATGGCAGAGTTTAAAAGAACTGTTTTGTTTATACATATAATGCTTATTATTGCTTTATTATATTTTTGTGGGGTTGTTGTTGACAGAATTATAAAAAATGGTTTTGACAGAAAAGTAAAGTCGAATATTATAGCTGTAGTTGCATTGAGTAGTTCTATGCTTGTGGATTTATATGCGTACTATAGGCATGTGCAGGAAATAGATGTGATAGGTAAGTTTGGTATACTTATATTTATAGTTCTTCTTGGATATGAAATTGTATCTGAGGTACTTGAAATGATAAGGGATGGACAGAAAGCAGCATTTTATAAAGAAATGGCTGAAAAAGATGTCATGACAGGTCTTTATAACAGGTCAGCGTTTGAACATTGGGAGCAGAATATGGAAGATTATAACGGATATGCTATTGTTACGTTTGATCTTAATAATCTAAAATACTGTAATGATAATATTGGACATGCAGCAGGTGATGCTTATATTGAAGCATCTGCAAAGCTTATCAGGGAGATATTTGGAAAGTACGGAAAATGTTACCGTATAGGAGGAGATGAATTCTGTGCGATAATCAGGAAAAATAAGCGGTTTAATATAGAAAAATATAAAAAACGTCTTAGATGGCGTGAAAAGCAGATAACTGAGAAGCTTGGAATAGTTGGTCTTAATGTACATATAGCCTGTGGATATGCAGAATATGACAACGAGAAGGATGAAGATTTCGAATCAACCAGAAGCAGGGCTGATAAGAAAATGTATGAAAGTAAGAAAATACTAAAAAAGGATAAGTGATAAGCTGAATAGCAGCATTATCATTTATCCTTTTATTATTGTTATTATTTCTTATTAGTCGGTCAGACTGCTAATTATAAGTCGAAACCAAAGTAACGAACTGCATTGTTGTAAGAGATGCCTTCAACAATCTTCTTAAGAGTCTTTTCATCGTTAGGGTATTCACCATTTTCAACCCATCCACCGATAAGTTCGCACATGATTCTTCTGAAGTATTCATGTCTTGTGTAAGATAAGAAGCTTCTTGAATCTGTAAGCATACCGATGAAGTTGCCAAGTAAGCTTAAGTTAGCAAGGCTTGTCATCTGGTTAGTCATACCAACCTTATGATCATTGAACCACCATGCTGAACCCTGCTGAATCTTACCAACAGCCTTAGAATCCTGGAAACATCCAATAACAGTACCGATAGCAGCATTAACTGATGGATTAAGTGAGTAGATGATAGTCTTAGGAAGTTCATCTGTGCTGTTAAGAGCATTAAGGAACTGAGCCATCTCTGCTGAACAGTCATAAGTGTTGATGCAGTCAAAACCTGTATCAGGACCTAACTGATTGTATCTGAATACGTTGTTATCACGGATTGTACCATAGTGTAACTGCATTACCCAGTTAAGCTTGTTGTATTCCTTACCAACAGATACCATGAATGCAGTCTTGAACTTGTTCATTTCTTCTGTTGTGATAGCTTCACCTGAGAATCTCTTAGCAAATATAGCCTCGATTTCTGCATCTGTGTAAGGTTTATACATAACATATTCAAGAGCGTGGTCAGATACTGAGCAGCCCATTGAATCAAAGAACTGCATTCTGTTTTTTAAAGCATCAATAAGAGAAGCGAAAGAGTTAACCTTGATTCCGCTTACATCTGATAATGTGTTAAGATAGTCAAGATAATCTGGCTTTTCAATGTTCATAGCCTTGTCAGGTCTCCATGCTGGAAGAACCTTTACATCAAATGTATCATCAGCAGCTAATACCTTATGCCATTCGAGTGAATCAACAGGATCATCAGTTGTACAGATTAACTTAACGTTAGACTTCTTGATAAGGTTTCTTACTGACATAGAATCTTCCTGTAACTTAGCGTTGCAAAGATTCCATACTTCTTCAGCTGTATCACCATTTAAGATACCGTTGTAACCGAAGTATCTCTGAAGCTCAAGGTGGCTCCAGTGGTAAAGAGGGTTACCGATAGCCATTTCAAGTGTTTCAGCCCATTTCTGGAACTTTTCACGATCAGAAGCATCACCTGTGATATACTTCTCATCAACACCATTAGTTCTCATCTGACGCCACTTATAGTGGTCACCGCCGAGCCATACCTGTGTAATATTCTCGAACTTTCTGTCTTCTGCGATTTCCTTAGGGTTGATATGACAGTGATAATCAACGATAGGCATCTTGTCAGCATAGTCGTGGAAGAGATGCTGTGCTGTAGGTGTTGAAAGTAAAAAGTCTTTGTCCATGAATTGTTTCATAGTTCTTAATCCTCCTGTGAATTAAAAATGTGTTGTATTGCGTTTTATAATATCAGCAGTGATAATGCTGTGTTTATCAGCAGATTCACCGCACAATACCTTCATAAGAACATCTACTGCTTTAGTTGAAAGCTGTTCAACGTGGCTGTCAATAGATGTAAGCTCTGGTTCAGTGCATATGGAAAGAACCGAGTTGTTATAACCAATAATCTCAAGCTCATCAGGAACACTGATAGAGTGGGCGTGTGCATATTTAACTGCGCCAGCTGCAAGTGAGTCATCAGAGGTTACTACAGCATCAAAAGGAATATTGTTATCATAAAGCTCATTAAGATATTCTTTCGCATGTGAAATGTTTTTTCCACATAGATGGCTGTATTGGTGTGGGAGACTGATAGCAGCTTCTTTTAAAGCTTTCATATAACCGGAATACTTATTCATTCCACTATATGACCTGCTTGTATATAAGTAGACTATATTACGATGTCCGTTATTAATCAAGAGTTTTGTTGCGTTATAAATCGCAATTTCATCATTGCACATAACAGAATATATATTAGGGGCATCAAGGTATCCGTTGGCAAGAACTATCGGGATATCTCTAGCAGCATCAATAATATAATCATTGGTGTGTGAACCAGTGTTTTCAACAAACTGTGAACCAGTAAGGATAACACCATCAACACGTTTGCTTAAGAGAAGCTCAAGATATTTCTTCTTATTGCTATAATCTTTACCCGTGCAGCAGAGTATGGAATCATATCCATATTTTCTTAATTCCTGTTCAAGATAATATACTGCATTGGCAAGATAAATATCTGATGAATCAATACACATGATACCGATGGTTTTCATTGTATTAAGACCTAAGCCTCTTGCAAATACATTAGGTGTGTAATCAAGCTCTTTAATAGCGGCAAGAACCTTATCTTTGGTTTTTGAAGATACCTTGGCGTTGCCGTTAAGAACTCTTGAAACAGTGGCAATGGAAACACCAGCTTTCTTGGAAACATCATATATATTCATATCCGACTCCTGTGGGTGCATAAATGTTAAATGTAAGCACTTACATATTGATAATCTGATTATACAATGGTATTATTATAAAAGCAAGTGTGTAAGTGTATTTTTATTGTACTTTAGCCATATGACCATTTATGTCGTTAATCATGTATACGCTAATCATGTATACAAAAATAATTATTGACGAAAGTCATATTTAAGTATATCATAGTTATTGAAAGATTATGAAAGCGCTTACATGCACTTCAAGATACCATTTACTGGTTAATAATCAGGGATAAGATACCCTGTAGAAAAAGGAGATTTAATATGCAGAGATTAAACAAGAGTATTACACATGCAGTTGACAGACCTGTAAAGGTTATGCAGTTTGGTGAAGGTAACTTCCTTAGAGCATTCGTAGATTATATCTTCGATGTTACTAACGAAAAGACAGATTTTAATGGTGGTGTTGTTATCGTTAAGCCAATCGAGTTTGGTACACTTGAAAGATTCCACGATCAGGAATGCCAGTACACACTTCAGTTAAGAGGTTTCGTAGATGGACAGCCTAAGGAAATCACACGTCAGATTACATCTGTTGTTGATGCTGTAGCAGCTATCGAAGATTATGACAAGTACATTGAATATGGTACAAGCGAAACACTTAGATTTATCGTTTCTAATACAACAGAAGCAGGTATCGTATTTGACGAGACAGATAACGATCCTAATGCTCGTCCTCCTAAGACATATCCTGGTAAGCTTACACAGCTTCTCTACAAGAGATACCAGAAGTTCAACGGAGCAGCAGATAAGGGACTTATCTTACTTCCTTGTGAACTTATCGCTGATAATGGTATCGAATTAAAGAAGTGCATTATGAAGTTTATAGAACTCTGGGGTCTTGAAGATGGATTCAAGGATTGGGTTAACAATTACTGCTCATTCTGCCCAACACTTGTTGATAGAATTGTTCCAGGTTATCCAAGAGAAGATGCTGCTAAGCTTTGCGAAGAGTGGGGCTATGAAGATCAGCTTATCGACAGAGCAGAAGTGTTTGGTCTCTGGGTTGTAGAAAGTGATTCTAACCTTCCACTTGAACAGCTTGAGAAGGAACTTCCATTCAAGGAAGCTGGACTTAATGTAGTATTTACAAAGGATCATCATCCATATAAGGAAAGAAAGGTAAGAATCCTTAATGGTTCACATACATCATTCGTATTAGCATCATTCCTTGCTGGTAACGATAACGTAGAGAACTCTATGAAGGATTCAGTTATCAGAAAGTATATGGAAGAAACACTTTACAATGAAGTTATTCCTACACTTTCACTTTCTAAGGAAGATTGTGAAGAATTCGCTAAGGCTGTTATCGACAGATTCCTTAACCCATTCGTAGATCACAGATTATTAAGCATTTCACTTAACTCTGTATCTAAGTGGGAAGCTAGATGTCTTCCTTCATTCTTAGGATATGTTAAGAAGTTTAATAAGCTTCCTAAGTACCTTACATTCTCTATCGCAGCACTTATGAGCTTCTACACATCACAGACAGAAGCTGAGTTCAACGGTGGTATTGTATTAAAGGGTGACAGAAACGGTGAAGAGTACAACATCACAGATGATAAGGCTGTACTTGATTTCTTCAGAGATAACTCTGGTAAGACACCAGCTGAATTCACACACGCTTACTTAAGCAATACTAAGTTCTTCGGTGGCGAAGACCTTACTAAGGTTCTTGACCTTGAAGAAGTTATCACAGGATATATTGCAGATATCAGAGAAAGAGGTATGAGAGCTGTAGTTAACGATTTAGCTCTTGATGATGAAAAGTTAGCATAATTGCGTTGGCAGTTTGCAGCAAAGTATTCATAAGCCTTAGCTGAATATAAGTTTCGGCATTGATTTATATTGTATTTTAAAGCATTAATAAGGGCGGGTGTTCTTTTTCATCCGCCCTTAAGTTATGTAAGAGGTATTGTGTATTTATACCCTTTTATTGTTATAATAAAAATGTTATGATGTGAATGTAATCATTGAATTTCATAATTCTATGATGTATGCAGTTAATGATATATAGAGATTATATTAATTACAGGAGGTAGTTATGCAGGATTTTATTAAGATTAATAAAGATGATAATGTTGCAGTAGCTCTTAAGCCAATCGCTAAGGGTACAACACTTAATGTTGCTGGTACAGAAGTTACTACAATAGAAGATATCCCTCAGGGACATAAGTTTGTTATCAAGCCTATTAAGAAGGGTGATGCAGTTATAAAGTATGGTTTCAGAATCGGTTATGCACAGGCTAATATAGAAGTTGGTGGATGGGTTCATACACACAACTTAAAGACTGCACTTGGTGATCTTCTTGAATATACATACAATCCAGAAGGACACAAGGATGTTGAGCCAACAGAGGAAGCGTTCTTTGAAGGATATATGCGTGAAAATGGTACAGTTGGTGTAAGAAATGAAGTATGGATTATCCCAACAGTTGGCTGCGTTAATTCTATAGCAAGAGCAATTGAAGCTACAGCAAGAGCTAACAAGCCAGAAGGTGTTGATGAAGTTGTTGCTTTCCCACATCCATACGGATGTTCACAGGTAACAGAGGATCAGGAGAATACAAGACACATACTTGCTGACCTTATCAATCATCCTAATGCTGGTGCAGTACTTGTACTTGGTCTTGGCTGCGAGAACAGCCGTATTGAAGTTCTTAAGGATTATATCGGTGAAGTTAACCCAGACAGAGTTAAGTTCTTACAGGTTCAGGATGTAGAAAATGAGCAGGAAGCTGCTGAAGGTATTATGAAGGAACTTATGTCTTACGCTGCTACATTTAAGAGAGAAAAGGTTAGTGCTAAGCACCTTATCGTTGGTATGAAGTGCGGTGGTTCTGATGGTTTATCAGGTATCACAGCTAACCCAACAGTAGGACTTTTCTCAGATATGCTCGTATCTAAGGGTGGTACAACTATCCTTACAGAAGTTCCAGAGATGTTCGGTGCAGAGACTATCCTTATGAATAGATGTGCTAACAAGGAACTTTTCGAGAAGACAGTTCACCTTATCAATGACTTTAAGGAATACTTCATCAAGAATGGTCAGGAAATATATGAGAATCCATCACCAGGAAACAAGGATGGTGGTATCACAACACTTGAAGATAAGTCACTTGGATGTACACAGAAGTCTGGTTCATCACTTGTAAAGGGTGTATTAGCTTATGGTGAAAGAGTATCTGATAAGGGACTTAACCTTCTTAGCGCACCTGGTAATGACCTTGTTGCTTCAACAGCTTGTGCAGCAGCAGGAGCACAGATGGTTCTTTTCACAACAGGACGTGGAACACCATTTGCATCACCAGTACCTACAGTAAAGATTGCTACTAACTCAAGACTTGCTGGCAATAAGAGCAATTGGATAGACTTCAATGCAGGAAGAATTGTAACAGATGACCTTCCACTTGAAGATGCAGCTAAGGAACTCTTCCAGCTTGTATTAGATGTTGCTTCTGGTAAGAAGGTAAAGGCTGAAATCGCTGGCTTCCACGATTTAGCTATCTTCAAGCAGGGTGTAACCTTATAATCAGCAAAGCTTAGGAATTCGTCAAGGCATGGAATCGCATTGACGGCAGACTATTGAAATACTTTGTATACAAGGTTAATATATAAATATAGTGACATATAAAATTAAGGCGGGCAGATATTTGCATTTCTGTCCGTCTTATAATGTGTGTTCGAAACCTTCCACACATAAAACAAAACTAAAGGAGAATAAAATGGATAAATTAAATCAGGGTAAAAAAGCTGTCTTTATTACGCAGGCGGCTGTCATTGCAGCACTTTATACTGTGCTCGTTATTATATTTAACTATTGCAGCTTCGGACCTATACAGTTCAGAATAGCAGAGGCACTTACAATTCTGCCATATTTTACACCAGCGGCGATACCGGGACTGTTCGTAGGCTGTCTGTTATCTAACATCTTAGGTGGTGCAGCTATATGGGATATAATATTTGGAAGTATTGCTACACTTATTGGTGCAATAGGAACTTATGCGTTAAGAAAGAATAAGTGGCTTGCACCATTACCACCAATTATTGCCAATACACTCATAGTTCCATTTGTATTAAAATATGCTTATGGTTCAGAGGGCATATTTGCTATGTTCTTTGTGACAATAGGTGCAAGTGAATTCGTAGTGTGCGGTATTATTGGAATGATACTTTTATTTGCGCTTAATCCGGTAAGAAATGTGATATTTAAGGGTGTTGAGTAATTGGTACAAGAATTTACTATAACTGACCAAGGTACAGAAGCTTCTTTATCAGTCGGTGATACAGAAGCTTCATTATCAGAGTTTAAAGAAAGGGAAATGTTATGAAATCAAGTTATACATTTTTATTTTAATGGTTCTGAATTTGTTGAAAAATAAAGAAAAATATGGAGAATTCTCAATCACAGATATTATGCTTCTGATACCAATACCGTGACCAGCTTTATCCGATAGCGGATAGATATATAGTCGATTATGACTTTATGCAAGGTTGTATCTTGATGGGACTATGCAAATGTGGATTGATGCGGAGAATTCGTTAGAATTATGGTAAATAATTTTTGACTCAGAGAAAGCACCAAATGATTTGTAGCGTCATTTGGTGCTTTCTTTATAGATTCCGTCCCTGATACTGTATTGTTACTACATAAACGGTTTTGTGTGGTTCGTCGATGCGAAAAATAGCCATGTAGTTATCAATCAGTAACTGTCGGTAGCCTTTTCCGGCATATCTGCCTTCGTTTCGCTCTTGGTGGGATTGAGGAAATGTATCTAAGCTTAAAATGGCTTTTTTAATTTGGTCAGCTTGTCCTTTGGCATTTTCAAGAGCCAATTTCTCGTTTGCGATATACTCGTAAATGCAGTCTAATTCATGGATTGCTCTAGGGTTGACCTTTACGTTGTATTTATTCAAAATGTTTTTTCTCCAATTCTGCAAAAACTGTTTCTGCGTCGACTGCTTCTGCTCCGTTAGCAATTTCCTGCTCAGATTCGAAGATTGCTTGGTCGGTGCGATTCATTCTTGCGAATTTATCATATAGTTCACTGCTCATAACAACCAAGTCGCTATATCCGTTTTTGGTAATAAAAATAGGCTCCTGTTCTTTGTGTGCGATATTAGAAATCTCGGTTGTATTGCGTAAATCTTTAATAGGCATAATAAGTGGCATGATATTCACCCCTTTCTTTGACACAATTACAGCATAATTATGTTCAGATATCTATGAGAATATGCAATATTATGAAAAATAGAAAAGTATTGCAATCATCTGAGCTATGTGCTATTATTATAAATATTAAATTTAAAGAGGATAAAAGTATGAACACGTTTTGTATGAACAGTTTAAGACGTAGAGAAAGAAGACGTAAGCTCTTGTAATCATTGTTTATTTCCGTATGGTTACAAGGGTGTACGTCTTGTTTCTGTGCGGTTACTGTTTATAAATGTTGTAGATACAGAACCGTAATAGATTTAGCAAAAAGCTAATTCCATTGCGGTTCTTTTTTTATCTATTTACAAATATCAGAATTAATGGAGGTTGCTATGAAAAAGAAGATTTGTCAGTATTTATCAAAAGTATTAGTGGAAATGCCGGAAGAGGAATTGATGAAGACAATGGAGATTCCGCCGGAAGAGAAAATGGGAGATTTAGCTTTGCCTTGTTTTTCAATGGCTAAGAAAATGCGTAAAAATCCTATGCAGATTGCAGCTGAGCTGGTAGAAAACTTGAATGAACAGAAAGCTGAATTGGGAATTGAAAAAGTAGAGAGCGTAGGGGCATATTGTAATATTCACTTGAAACGTGCTTTATTTGTCAAAAAGTGCTTTGAGTCGTTGCAAAAAGACAAGCACGGAGTGTCGCAGATTGGTAGCGGAAAAACGGTGTGTATGGACTATTCATCGCCAAATATTGCAAAGAACTTTCATGTGGGACATTTGCGTACAACAGTAATTGGAAACTCTTTATATAAGATTTATCAAAAGTTAGGATATGATGTGGTACGAATCAATCATTTAGGTGACTGGGGAACTCAGTTTGGTAAATTGATTGTTGCATACAAATTGTGGAGCAGTGAAGAACTGGTAAAAGAAAAGGGAATAGAGGAATTACTGCGTATTTATGTGAAGTTTAATGATGAATCAGAAACTAATGAGAACTTAATTGTAGAGGCAAGAGAATGGTTTGTAAAAATGGAGCAAAATGATTTTGAAGCATTAGAAATCTGGAATTGGTTCAAGGACATCAGTATGGTTGAATTTGAACGTATTTATGACTTGCTAGGAATATCATTTGATTCTTATTTGGGTGAAAGTTTCTATCGTGACAAGGTGCCGACATTAGTGGAGAAATTGAAAGAAATGGATTTGCTAGTTGAGAGTCAAGGGGCGCAAGTAATTGATTTGGAGAAATATGATATGCCCCCTTGTTTAATTACTAAAAGTGATGGAGGAACCACTTATCACTCCCGTGATATTGCTGCAATTCTTTATCGTAAGGAAACATATGATTTTGAAAAGTGCTTATATGTGACAGGGCTAGAACAATCTCTTCATTTCAAACAAATTTTTACAGCTATTGAAGTGATGGGATATGATTGGTGGGATGGATTGATTCATGTTCCATATGGATTGGTTAGTCTTGCAGGAGAAAAACTTTCAACACGTGGTGGTAATATTATTTATGCAGAAGATATTTTGAAAGAGGCAATAGAGCGTGCTTATAATGCGATAATAGAAAAGAATCCCTCGTTGACGGATAAAGAAGAAATTGCGAAAAAAGTTGGCGTGGGAGCAATTATTTTCCATGATTTATTTAATCAGCGAATCAAGAATGTTGATTTCTCGTGGAAGGAAGTTTTGAACTTTGATGGAACTACCGGACCATATGCACAATATACTTATGCACGCGCAAAGAGCGTGTTGCGTAAAGCGGGTAAAATGGTAGAGGTTAGTGAAGTTGATTTTGAGGCTTTAACAGATGATGTGACTTATAATTTGGTAAAAGTATTAGCTGGTTACGAGGATGCAGTTATTAATGCGGCAGAGAAAAATGAACCGTCTGTAGTTGCAAGGTATGTAATATCGTTAGCAACAGCTTTTAATAAGTTTTATCATGATTGCACTATTTTGCAGGCAGAAGGAAAAGAGAAAAACGCACGTTTGATTTTGACAGATATGGTACAGAAAATCTTGTGTGAGGCATGCGGTTTATTAGGTATGGAATGTCCGGAAGAGATGTAGTTAATGGTTTGTAAATAAATGAAAACATTGTGCATTTTAAATATATTCAAAATGTTCCAACAATTTCTTAATTTGATTGGCTTTTAATCAGTGATCTTTTTGTCAGATGGAGTGGAAGTTTAAAAAATTATACCAAAACTTTAAATACAATGAAATTTTCAGAGGTGTACAATAATAAAAATGCTGATGGAAGATTACAGGTTTCGTGGAGTAATTCAAGAAAAGCGGAAGATGCTGACATATTTGTTATTACATTACAGTGTAAATTATCAGATGGCAGCTATAAAAGAAAGTCTTGGGTGGCAATGCAAGATTATATGATTGATAAAACTGTGCTTAATATATCTAAAAACAAAACAGATGATAAACCTGAGAATAATAATGATACATATACATTTGATATAACTCAAAAAGATGCACAGATAGTAGATAATAAGACATTTGCTAATATTTTAAAAGAAAATGAATCTAAGGATGTTGTTATTAAATCTAATAACAATGTTACATTTACTTTTGAAAAAGGAACTATGAAAGGTGTAGAAGGAAAAGAAAATTATGATTTTTCTACGATTATCAATTCAATATATTCAGATACTATGCCATCATATGAGGAGTCTCCTCAGTGTGATAGTCCTTTTTATGTTAGTTTATATTTATAGAAAATCAGCCAGAAAACCCATGGTCTTTAGACCGTGGGATGAATGGCGTCATGAGTCAAGTACATATATTCTTACTAAAAATATTGTATTTCAGTAAAATACACACTATAATATACATACAGGAAAATCCATTTACAAGTCTATAGAAAGGAGAAAACGACATGTATCTTACTGTAAAACAGCAAGTTAAACATTTGTCTAAAGATGAATATCTTACTATAAAA
>JABLTP010063125.1_pt1 | contig 57837 bp, 47 predicted proteins | sample 7160111 | NCBI WGS metagenome assembly JABLTP01 (sample SAMN14651227, study PRJNA627086) | human gut metagenome | isolation source: feces | host: Homo sapiens
AATCTTTTTCCTTTTGCCTACTTTTCCTTTTTCAGCAAAAAGAAACCAGATGAAAAAGAGAATTCCACGCTTTCCCTGCCGAACGGCAAATTCTTTTTTCTTTTGCCTGCTTTTCTTTTTTCAGCAAAAAGAAACCAGATGAAAAAGATGATTCCATGCTTTCCCTGCCGAATGGCAATCTCTTTTTTCTTTTGCCTACTTTTCTTTTTTCAGCAAAAAGAAAAGTAGGTTATTCGTAGAGTGGATACTGCTTGCAGATTGCTGTTACCATTTCACGAATTTCATCTGCCTTGTCGAACTGTGTTGCAGTCAAATACATGCATTCTGCAATCTGATCCATTTCAGCAACGCCCAGACCACGTGTCGTAACAGCCGGTGTTCCAACCCGAATACCGGAAGTTACAAATGGCTTTTCTGGGTCGTTCGGAATGGCATTCTTGTTGACTGTGATATAAACTTCATCCAGACGGCGTTCCAATTCCTTACCAGTAATGGAGAACGGACGCAGGTCTACCAGCATCAGATGATTGTCTGTACCGCCAGAAACCAGATTGAATCCACGCTGTACCAGACCCTTTGCCAGTGCCTGTGCATTTTCTACAATGTGCTTGCCGTATTCCTTGAATTCCGGCTTCATTGCTTCGCCGAAGCAAACAGCCTTACCAGCAATCACGTGCATCAATGGACCACCCTGTGTGCCCGGGAAAACAGCCTTGTTGATTTTCTTTGCCAGTTCTTCATCGTTGCAGAGAATCAGACCGCCACGAGGGCCACGCAACGTCTTGTGGGTTGTGGTGGTGGTAATATCTGCATACGGAACTGGAGATGGATGCACGCCTGCTGCAACCAGACCGGCAATGTGTGCCATGTCAACCATCAGATATGCTCCAACAGACTTTGCAATTTCTGCCAGCTTCGGGAAGTCAATGATTCTTGGATATGCACTTGCACCTGCAACAATCATCTTCGGCTTGTGTTCCTTTGCCAGAGCAGCTACCTTGTCATAATCAATGGTTTCATCATCGCCCAGACCATAGGAAACGAAGTTGAAATACTTACCGGAAATATTGACCGGAGAACCGTGTGTCAGATGTCCACCGTGTGCCAGACTCATGCCCAGTACGGTATCACCTGGCTGCAACAGAGCAAAATATACAGCGGTGTTTGCCTGTGCACCAGAGTGCGGCTGTACATTTGCAAACTTTGCACCAAACAGCTTCTTTGCACGGTCAATGGCAATTTCTTCTACAACGTCAACATATTCGCATCCGCCGTAGTACCGCTTGTGCGGCAGACCTTCTGCATACTTATTGGTGAGAACCGAACCCATTGCTGCCATAACAGCCGGAGAAACAATATTTTCACTGGCAATCAGTTCGAGATTTCTTCTCTGTCTTTCCAGTTCTTTTTCCATTGCTGCACTTACTTCCGGATCGTACTTTCCAACGAATCCGATGGTATCCATCATATCCTGATACATAGTGGGAATCCTCCATTTTTTTAAATTGATTGCACGAAACGTGACTAATTTTATTATACAACATTTTTTTCTGATTGGCAAGTGGTTTTCTAAAAGTTTCACATCCTAAACCGAGATGGACGAACTGCAAAAATTACACAATCAAAGTCCACTTTCCAGTATGGTATCTAAAATGCGGTGGGCAGCTTCGTCTTTTGTCATCTGCTCCAGTTCAATTTCCCGTTCTACCGTCAGAATCGTAATAATATTCGTATCGCCGCCAAATCCAGCTCCTGCTTTCCGCAGACTGTTCGCACAAATCATATCACAATGTTTCGATTGCAGCTTCTTCCGAGAATTTTCTATAACATTTTCAGTTTCCATTGAAAATCCACATAAAAACAGATGTTCCGGCTTGTGTTCGCCCAGCGTTTTCAAGATGTCCGTTGTCCGCTGGAACGAAACCGTCAATGTTCCATCTGCTTTTTTGATTTTCTCCGTGGAGGTGGCAACAGGTGTATAATCAGAAACAGCTGCTGCCTTGATGATGCAGTCATATTCCGCTGCAACCGGTAAAATCGCTTCTGCCATGTCTGCTGCGGATGTCACCCGAACAACTTTTACAAACGGCGGCGGTGCAACTTCCATGTGAGCTGCAACCAATGTCACTTCTGCTCCTCGCTGCATCGCTGCCCGTGCCAATGCACAGCCCATCTTTCCAGAAGAATGATTCGTCAAGAACCGCACAGGGTCTAACGCTTCCTGCGTTGCTCCGGCAGAAATCAGGAACTTCTTTCCAGCAAGGTCTTTCGGATAGGCAATTTCCCGCAAGAGACATTCTAACAATACCGTTTCTTCCGGCATTCTGCCGTCCCCAGTGTCGCCATTTGCCAGCATTCCTGTTGCTGGCGGAATGATGCCATAGCCGAATCGCTCCAGCTTTTGAATGTTGTCCTGCACAATCGGGTTGTGATACATATTGTGATTCATCGCCGGAGAAATCCACTTTTTACACGGACACGCCAGAATGGTTGTCGTCAGCATATCGTCTGCAATGCCGTTTGCCAGCTTTCCGATGGCGTTTGCCGATGCTGGAGCAACCAGAACCACATCTGCCCGTTTCGCAAGAGCAACGTGTTCTACACTGTATTGAAAGTTCCGGTCAAACGTATCAATCAAACACTTCTGATTTGTCAGCGTTTCCAGTGTAATCGGATTGATGAAATTTGTGGCGTTTTGCGTCATTAAAACCTGTACATCTGCATGCAGTTTTTTCAGCATGCGGGCAAGGTTGGCGATTTTATAAGCAGCAATGCTGCCGGTTACGGCAAGCACAACGGTTTTTCCTGTTAACATGGGCGTTCCTCCTGTCGGTTTCCATTTCACCGGATTGCATGCGGTTTCCATCCGGTGGGTTGTGCCTAGTATAACACAAAAAATTCAGAAAAAGATATATAAAATTTGAAAAAAATATGATATACTGCACCTGTATTGTATTGTATCCCGGTTTCGGGAATAATAACAAGGAGGTTTCTGTATGAAATCACAGAAAAACATCAAATCTATGGTACTGCTGGGCTTAATGGCAGCAGTCCTCGTCATCCTCGCCTACACACCGCTGGGATATTTGAATATTGGACCTTTGGCCATTACATTCAATACCATTCCAGTTGCAATTGCAGCGATTGCTCTTGGTCCAGTAGGCGGCATCGTTGCCGGCGGTGTTTTTGGATTGACCAGCTTCTTACAATGCTTTGGCGGCAGCGTACTGGGAACGACACTGTTTGGAATCAGTCCGATCCTGACCGTTTTTCAATGCTTTGTGCCAAGAATGCTGGACGGTCTGCTCATTGGACTTCTCTCCAATGCCATGCGGAAGCACTGCACAAGTGCTATCGCAAACTGTGCGGTAACCGGATTTTTTGCTGCTTTCCTGAATACGCTGTTCTATATGAGCAGTCTGATTCTGTTATTCGGGAAAACGGATATCATCCTGTCCTATCGGGAAACACTTGCACCAGGAAAAAATGTCTTTCTGTTCGTTTGTGCCTTTGTCGGCATAAATGCCATTGCAGAATGGGTTTCTTCCACTTTAGTTACGGGTGCAGTCGGGGCAGCTTTGACAAAGGCAAAATTAGTTCCTGCTCCAAAAGCAAAATTGGCAGCAGCAGAATAATGCGAAATGAGGAACATGCGAAATGATTCTTGCGATTGATATTGGAAATACAAATATTGTACTGGGCGGTTTCGAGGGAGAAACGATTCTCTTTATTGAACGCATCTCCACCAATCAGGCAGCCACAGACTTGGAATATGCTTCAGATGTCAAAACGGCATTGGATGTTCACAACATTGACCCAAAGGAAGTACAGGGGGCAATTCTCTCTTCTGTCGTTCCTTCTGTGACCAACACATTTCAAAGAGCGGTGCAAAAATACTTAAATGTTTCTGTAACCGTTGTAGAACCGGGCATGAAAACCGGTCTGAGTATTGTTATCAACAATCCGGCACAGTTGGGCAGTGATTTGGTAGTCGGAGCAGTTGCCGGCATTCAGGAATATTCCCTGCCGCTGATCATCATTGATATGGGAACAGCAACCACGCTTTCTGTGATCAATCGAAACAAACAATATCTTGGCGGAATCATTATGCCTGGTGTTGGCGTTTCACATGATTCTCTCATTGCCCGCACGGCACAGCTTCCGAAAATCGCACTCGAACCGCCAAAGCATGTCATTGGAAAAAACACCATTGATTGTATGAAAAGCGGTCTGCTGTTTGGAACTGCTTGTTCCTTAGATGGTCTGATCGACCGCATTCAAGCAGAGCTTGGCGAACCCTGTACAGTGGTTGCAACGGGCGGACTTGCAACGGTCATTGTTCCGCTTTGTAAACATCCGATGATTTTAGATGATGATCTCTTATTAAAAGGGCTGATGATTCTTTATCATCGAAATCAATAACTTTTCATCTTTTATAATACAATACAAGTAACGCTCCGGCAGGGAAAAACCTTGCCGGAGCGTTTTCTGTTTCTGATAGCATTCAAATTGCTTACTGATGAAAATCGCCAGTGCTTTCATCGTAGGTCAGCCGAATCTGTGGGCGTTCGTGAGCAGCGGAACCATCTTCAAATGTATATGCCCCGTTTTCATCGACTTGGAAGCCGTGCAGAGAACCAGACAGGTTGGAAGAATAGCAAGCCCCATTTGTTACACCATACAGATAATCGGTAGAACCAGAACCACCATTATTGGTATCAAATACGAAAAATTTCTTGCTGCTGTTATAGGCAACGACTCTGCCAACACCACAAGCACCCCAGAAATCTGTACCTAAATCAGTGACCGTTCCCTGTGCATTGACATAGAATAAGCCCAGTATCTCATGACCACCCATTCCATTATCTCGATATGCCAGTGCAAAGGCTTCTTTGTTGCCGTCGCCATCGAAATCATCATAATACCAATCCAACAAATTGTTGCCACACTTCGAGAGAACCTGCTCTTTCAAGGTGTCTTCTGAAGCGGCAGCGGCTGGCGGTGTGGTTTTCTGCTGCTGCGGTGCTTCGGTAACTAAGTGCTTGTCCTCTTCGGATTGATTCTGGTTGGAACTTGCTCCGTTTACATGGGCTGCGTATTCATCAATCGTCATTGCACTGTCGTTTCCGCTCTGCAACGCACTGTTTTGGAAAACATAGTCGTTAATATCATTCTCTACCAACAAGAATACATGATCCATTCTGGTCAAATCATAATAGCCATTCTGGCGGTAATAATCGCTGTTTCGCAATCCCCAATCGCAAAGCAATGTTTCCTGTAATGTACCAGATACCATTGTATAACTGGAAATGCTCTGTGCATCCTGTATACACATGTTGCTATATAATAATCCAGTCTGGTCATTATAATACAGCTGAGAATGAAAACCTCTCGCCGTTCCTATTTTGACTGCTTTTCCGTCTGCTCCCTTTGTCCAAATCTCATAAGCATAATTTGCCTCACAGTTTCCTGTCTTAACCATCAATTCTGGATAGCCATCCAAGTTCAAATCTGCCATCGCATAAGAATATGGATAAACTTCTTTGTCACTGGCAATCCGATATTGTGCAATCACATCCGTATAAATATCCCCTGTCGTTGTATTTGCAGCAGGAGCGGCAGGTGCTGCGGTTGCGGCAGGTGTTGCATCGGCTACCGTTTCCGTTTCAGTTGCAGGCTTCACTACAATTTCCGTTACAATGGAAGTTTTTACAATCACTTCCGGCTCTTCCGCCGATGTTGTCTCCGCTTCCGAAGTTATTACCTTTAAGTTGACATTTGCAGTAGAATCTTCATCTTGTCCGCAGCCTGTACAAGCAAGGGCTGTTGCTGCCACGAATGCACCTAAAATCAATCTTGTTTTTCGCATCCAAATACCCCCATTCAAATCATCATCAATCGCATTTGGATTGATTTTCCATTGATTTTATTATAACCGATTTGAAGATGAAGGGCAAGAGAATTCCTCATTTTTTGGCATTCTTACCAAATTTCTGAGTATTTATACAGCAATATTCCAAATACTTCCTTATTTATGAAACGAGAACAGCCCTTTCTTGACATACGGTTCACTGGTATACGAAAGTAGCTTGTAGCCAATGCCTGCAATTTCTGTTTCCAGCTTCGACATATCCAGTTCCTGTTCGCTGATGATGACGGTTTCGCCATCTTTTGCGGAAGAAGTCACTTTCTTCACAGGGAACAGATTGCGAACCAGGTTATTCATATGAGATTCGCACATCCCGCACATCATACCATCAATCTTTAATACTGTTTTTACCATTTTAAAACCCAGCTTTCTTTTTTCTTTATTTTCCCCAGTAGCGTACGGTGTAAACCACTACAACCGCTAGGACAATCACAACTATTGCTCCGACCAAAAACGTGCCCAATTGAATTCTTCCTCTCCGGTGTTGCCATGTGATAAATACCCCATCGGGGTATCTTGATTATATACCCAAATGGGGTATCTTGTCAAGCGGTTTTTGAAAAAAATTCTAAAAAATTATCGCTGATTTCTACTTTCCTACATTTTTCACATCGATAGATTGGGGGTTTATGAAGACCTCAAATAAAAACCTTATTTCTCAACAGATTTTTCATTTTGTTTGAAAAGTAGTAACCATTTTCCCTCTCGTTGCGTTATGATAGATGTCAGGCAGCTGCAACACTGACAGGAAATCTTCAAAAAACAAAAACAGGAGGAATGCATTATGCGGGAAAGCCGGCTGATTACCCTGCTGCAATTACAAAAACCAGAAGGTCTGCAAGCTCTGATTTCTACTTATCAAGCTTATGTTGGCACAATTATCCGCAATATTACACGCAGTTCTCTTTCTGAACAGGATGTAGAGGAATTAACCGCAGACACATTTTTTGCTGTCTGGCAAACAACGGACAAGCTGCAAGCCGGAAAAGTACGTGCTTACTTAGCAGCAATCGCACGAAACAAAGCAAAAAGCCGCCTGCGTTCTCTATCCGAAACAATTCCTTTAGAAGAAGAAGCAATTTTATTAGAAACAGCAGATTTGGAACAAGAAGTTGAACATACGCTCTTATCTGAGGCATTACAAGATACAATAACGACACTTTCGGCAACAGACCGAGATGTTTTAATTCGTTATTACTATTATTATCAACGCATTCCAGAAATTGCAGAGGAACTTCAATTATCCGTTTCAGCAGTCAAAGTGCGATTACATCGTGCCAGAAAAAAATTAAAACAACTGCTGATAGAAAGGGGTTATGTATATGAAACAGAGTCTTTATGACATTTTCGACCATTTCACACCCGAGGACAACACCCTGCCGCATCTAAAAGAACAACCGATGAATGAAAAGGCGATTTCCGACCAAGTGTTTTCAAAAATTGGTTATCATCCAATTGTAAAAACAAAAAAGAAAAAATCTTATCGCTTGTTCGGCATTGCTGCTGCTGTTGCAATTTTAGCTTGCGGAACAATCACAACCGCCGCTGTAACTGGAAATATGGACTTGTTTTTCTCTACAGTTTCCAGTTCTAATCTTTCTGAATCCGGAATTCATCTGCCTGGTGTTTCTTCCAGCATACCAGACAGCATTGCACAGATGCAAGCCTATTATCGCTGCCCGGATGTCACTTTTACAGCAACAGATCAGGCAACTGTTTCCTTGCTTGGATTTTATCACGATCACAATACGCTGATGCTTAGCGTACAACTGACCGTAAAGGATGACACTGCTCTGACGGAATCCATGGGACTGCTCCCATATTTTACACTGAAAACCGCAGACGGAACAGAAAAAAAACTGATGAATAGCGGTGCTTTGAGCAGCTATCTCCAAAAAAGCAAAACTGCTGACCATGTGTATTATGCCACGTATTATCTGGTAGATTCTGATTTTTCCAATAGCACCTTACAGGTATCTTTTACAGGCGTTTATGATAAAGAGCAAGAACAGCAGGTGCAAAATGAGATTGTGGATTTACAAGATCATTGGCGAACTGCATATTCTTCCGAAACAACACCCGTTGAAGAATGGAAAGATTACTGGCAAACACATCATCTTGATGAAAAGACCCGTGCTGCACGCAAAGCCGCATTTGAAAAATTACCAGCTATTCTGGAAGGAGCATGGTCAGCAGAAATTCCAATTGATTCTATAGATACCACTGTAATTAACGAAGAATCAGAAGGAATTGCAATTTCTATGGATGAACTGTCCCTTTCTGTATCGCAGATTCCGGAAACCATACAGCAACTAGGTGCCGTTTCCCCCGTTGTCTATCTGAAGGATGGAACGATCTTATCTGATGATTTCTTCATGTTCCCCGATTTGCCAAAAAATCAGGATGGCAGTGCTTTACTAACCGATACGCCTTATCAGCAGTTCGCCTTTGTGCAGGGAACTGGAACAGGAGAAGATAAGAAAACCATTTATTGTTACAATCAGCCAATCGACCCAGCTTCCATTGAAAAAGTGGAAATCTACGTTCAGTACTATGACGCTGACTGGAACAAACAAACAGACTGCTACTCTGTTTATTCTGCTCAATAACAACAATTCTTTTTTGTTCATTTTATAAAATTCGGGGCATTGCTGCGTTTGCAAAATGCCCCGAATTATTTTTATCAACTCTATTTATGCCCCAACATAACGGGACAAAATTTCCATTGCAACTTCTCTCCGATTCCGGCGGGTATCCATTGCCAATTTTTCAATGTAACGGTGTGCCTGCTCTTCCGTGTATTGTTTCCGTTCAATCAAGATACATTTTGCACGGGATACACACCGCAGTTCTTCTAGTTTCTTTTGCAGCTTATCGTTTTCCGCTTTCATATGCATCATTCGCCCGTGCATCGCTTTCCCCATCCGAATCGCTTGCAGCAGTGCCGCTCGATTCAAAGGCTTTGCAACGACCAAAACACCATAGGAAATCGTCTTGTTCGCCATTTCCTCCGCCATGTCCGCCTTGCAGAGCATCACAACACCGGAACAGGTATTTTGTGTCAATTGCAGCGAAAGCTGATAGCCGAATTCATCTTTCAGCGGTGTATTCAATACAATCAAACTGAATGTATCCTGCTGCAACATCCGGCGGGCTTCATCGCCACTGGATACCACAGAAACCGCAGCATATCCGCAGCCTTTCAGAAAATTGATAATCGCATCCAATCCCTTTTCTGAACCGGAAATCAACAGCGTTCGTTCTGTATACACATCCATACCCCCTTTTCATCTTTTTCTCATCGTGGTTTTAAAAAAAGTGATGATAAGAGTATGCCTGTGCATCTTCTGCCTCAGAAACTGCTTGAATCTGCTGTTCGGTTTTCTGGAAGAAATCATGCAGAATTGCATTCGGCAGATATGCCTTTACAAATTCGCTTTCCCGTGCCATCTGCAACGCTTCTTCCAACGAAGTCGGCAGCTTCTGGAATACCGTTGTCACGTTGGCTGCATCCCATTCTTCCTTGAGCTGTTCCTGATGATGAATGCCCTCCATACCAGCACGCAACAGCATCTGGAACGTAATATACGGGTTGCAATAGGCATCCGCAGAGCGTACTTCAATAATGGCATCGCCACCTGGTACATACATCAGGCGAATCAACGGCACTCGATTTTCGGATGACCAGTTGACCCGTCCCGGTGCGGTGTGCAGCTGCAGGCGTTCGTAAGAATTTACAATTGGATTTGCAAACAGCGTAAAGCCACAGATGCGGTTCAGAATTCCGGCAATAAAGGACTTCCCTTCTGGTGTCATATCCTCTGGGCAAGAGCCGAAAATATTCTGTCCATGCTTGCGAACGATGATATTGATTTTCAAAGCACTGCCGTTCTGATTTGGCAGCGGCTTCGGCATGAATGATGCATACAAGCCGTTTTGGGCTGCAATCGTTTTCACAACGGTTTTATAATGCATCATGTTGTCTGCTGCGGTCAGCGGATTGCTACATGCGAAATCAATTTCATTTTGTCCTGGCCCATGCTTGTGACAGGAGGAAGTCGGATTCAATCCCATTTCTTCTAGCGACAGGCAGATTTCCCGTCTGGTATTTTCGCACTTGTCCAGCGGTGCAATGTCCAGATAGCCGCCTTGGTCATAGGGTTCTCTAGTCGGATTGCCCTCTACATCAGTCTTAAACAGATAAAATTCACAGCGGGTTGCAATCTGACACTGATAGTCGTTTTCTTCAATCTCTCGCATGGTATTGCGGAGATTTTGCCGCAAGTCCCCTGCATACGGCTTGCCATCCATGGTCATCAGGTTACAGAAAAACCGGACAACTCTGCCGGACTGCGGCCGCCACGGCAAAACGGAAAGGGTCGTGCATTCCGGTTTCAATAACAAGTTCTGGTGCTGTTCCTCCAGCAGTCCCGTTGCATTGAACGGGATGCCGTAAGCAATCGCTCTCGGCAGTTCTCTCGGCAAAATGGCAATATTTTTCATTGCCCCAAGGGTGTCACAAAATGTCAGTCGAATAAATTTTACATCGTTGTCTTCAATAAATTCCGTCACATCGGATTCTGAAAAAAACATAAAAAGCCTCCTCCTTGCTTTTTCATTTGTTTGGAACAACGGCAAATTTTCCACGATTCTGCACAAAGCAACATGGTACTGCCATCGTGTTGGATGCAGGAACACCGCTCCGCAACCGGCAACGGGGTCTACATATTTTTTTATTATACCCCAATTTCTGCAATTTGTAAATAAGAAAACCAGTGTATTTTGTAAATTCTCGCTGATTTGCCCCATTCTTTCTTATTTTTACAAAATTTTAAGGTGGGATTCTTTCTTTTTGAAAGAACGACCGCCAACATTCTCCGCTCGTTCTTCTATAGATTTCGCTTTTCCCGACAGAACAATACCGCTCCTTCGACAGATTTTTTTCGCCATTCCTGCTACAATAAAACTATTCTCTACAGGACGAAGAAAGGAGCATCACCATGCCTGTTACCATCCAACTGGAAAACCCCTGCCTGACGGCAGTACTAGACGGAGAAATCGACCACCACTGTGCCCGCAGCTTGCGAGAGGAAATCGACCAAGCGATTTTAGACTACGAACCGCATCAACTGCGGCTGGACTTTGAAAAGGTCACATTCATGGACAGTTCCGGAATCGGGTTGATTTTGGGTCGCTGCCAGCAGATGCAGGCTCGTTCCGGTCATGTCATCATCCAGAATCCGCCCCCGCATATCCGCAGAGTGATGCGGCTTTCCGGTATGGAACGCATCGCCAGCATCGAAATCACCAACGTTTAAGCAGGAGGAACGTCATGCATACCACCAACCAAATGAAAATGGTCTTTCCCGGCATCTCTGTCAACGAACGCACTGCCCGTTCGCTGGTTGCTGCCTTTTTGGTGCAGCTCGACCCCACCGTGGAAGAACTGGCAGACATCCGAACCGCCGTTTCCGAGGCGGTCACCAACAGCATTGTACATGGTTATCGCAGCCAGAAAGGCGACGTGGAATTACATATTAAGATTTTAGCAGACCGTGAAGTTTATATTCGTGTCAAAGACCGTGGCTGTGGCATTCCGGACATCGAACAAGCCATGCAGCCCCTCTATACCACTGCAAAGGAGGAAGAACGTGCAGGACTGGGATTTGCTGTGATGCAAAGTTTTATGGATCGCCTGCAAGTTCGCAGCAAACCCAATGAAGGAACAACTGTCATCATGCGGAAAAAACTGAGGGCTTCTCTATGAATGCTCCCACTGCCGAAGAACATCTCGGTCTAGTGCACCTCTGTGCCAACCGCTTTCGGGGGCGAGGCATGGAATATGAAGACCTCTATTCTGCCGGCTGCATCGGCTTGTTAAAAGCGGTCAAAGCGTTTGACTGTACCCGTGGTGTGCAGTTCTCCACCTATGCTGTTCCGGTCATTCTCGGAGAAATCAAACGACTGTTTCGAGATGGCGGTGCGGTGAAAGTCAGCCGTTCCCTCAAAGAACACGCTATGCAAATCCAACAGTTACAAGAACAGTTTCAACAGAAACACGGCAGGGCTGCCACGCTGACAGAACTGGCAGAGCGTTCCGGGCTTTCGGAAGAAGTCATTGCAGAATCCCTCTGTGCTGCACAGCCGCCGCTCTCGCTGACCACTGCTGCGGAAGAAGCCCCCTTGGAAATTCCTGTTCCTGCACCGGACACCGAACTGGAAAATCTGTTTGCTCTGCGGCAAGTGCTGCAAATCCTGCCGCAAGCTGACCAGAAATTGCTGCAATATCGCTATTTTCAAAACCTCACGCAGACCGAAACCGCAAAGCGGCTCGGCATCTCTCAAGTACAGGTTTCCAGAAAAGAAAAAAAGATTTTATCCCGTTTGAGACAGGAATTGTTGTCTTAATTGTACACCGCTTTTTTGTAGGGATTTGTCGATGAAAAAATGGCTAAAGGTGTTTTCCCTCGGGCATACTAAAGGCGGAGGTGAAACGCATGGCATTTCAAAAGGTGATGATTTCAGGCATTCACACATCGGAATTAACGGTGTTAAAAGAAGAAGAAAAAATGGCACTGCTGCGGGAAATTCAGGAAACTGGCAGCAAGGCTGCACGGGATAAACTCATTCAGGGCAACTTGCGTTTGGTTCTGAGCGTCATTCAGCGTTTTACAGGACGGGGCGAGGATATGGAAGACCTCTTTCAAGTCGGCGTGGTGGGACTCATCAAAGCCATCAACCACTTCGATTTGAGCAAAGAGGTACGATTTTCCACATACTGCGTTCCCATGATTAGCGGTGAACTTCGCCGGTATCTGCGGGATTTCAATCAGGTCAAAGTCAGCCGTTCCCTGCGAGATTTGGCATATAAAGCCATGCAGGCAAAAGAACGCCTGACCGGAACGCTACAGCGAGAACCCACCATTGAACAGATTGCAACGGAAATCGGGGCAAAACGGGAAGATGTTGTGATTGCACTGGAAAGCATCACTGACCCCGTTTCCCTGTATGAACCCGTCTATTCCGATTCCGGCGATACCCTCTATGTAATGGATCAAATCAGCGATCGGGACAGTATGGAAAACTGGCTGGGAGAACTCTCCATTCGGGAAGCCATGCAGGGATTGGGACAGCGAGAGAAAAATATCCTATATCTGCGATTCTTCCGAGGCAAAACACAAATGGAAGTTGCTGGAGAAATCGGCATCTCACAGGCACAGGTTTCCCGTTTGGAAAAAGGTGCTCTGCTCAAAATCAAGGCAGCCGTACAATAATTTTTTCACCAGTTGGAATAAGGGACAAAAATAGAAAAGAGCCGCTCTCCTTTTTGGAAAGCGGCTCTTGTTGTCTGTTTGATTTTGATTTTTATGGATGCTTACGGAATTACAATGACCGGATAACCAACCTCTATGGTATCAAACATTTCCGCAGCTACATCCAACGGCAGGTTGATACAGCCATGCGAACCATTGGTCTTATAGATGTCTCCACCATAGGCAACTCTCGCCAAGTCGTGGAATCCGATACCGATTTCTGTGAAGTTCATCCAGTAATTGACCGGTGCTTCGTAACCCTGTACGGCATAAGTACCCAGAACGACATCCTTTTCCATCGTCCAGACACGATAAACGCCCGGTGGTGTTGCACGTTCCGGATCGGATGCCAAACCCGTTACACAGTCGGATTCAATCACCAATTCGCCATCTTTATAGACAAACACTTTCTGGTTCGTGATGTCTACTTCTGCGTAAGAATCGCCGATGTCATCCGTTGCACGACAATAGCCTCTCTGGCTGTACTCCGGTTCTACGGTGACGGATTCGCCTGCAAGGATGTATTCCTTCAGCTTTTCAACGGTTGCATCTACATCCGTTTTCCAGCCGTAAATTCCATAATCGCCAAGCGGTACTTCAATTGTTCCCTGCATGGTGGAGTGGAACGTGCGGGTATAGCCCGGTACAAAGGTATCATACTTCACCAAGTTTTCATTGACCCATGCCTTGACCTTGTTTTCATCGACAGAAATTTTTCCGTCTGTATCTGTTGTAATCCAGTCCGCAATGGTGCTGGTATCCAGAACTTCTTGACGGTCGTCAAAGTCATAGGTAATCGTCAGACCAGCCAGCGAGTTGGCAGCATCCAAAGCAGCTTGCAAGTCTTCGGACTTGACTTCTGCCTGCAAATAACAGTCTGCATCTTCCAGCTTAATCGTATTATTGCCTTCCCGCATCTGTTCCAGCGTATAATTCATTAAAATCGTAGCGTCAATCATATCGCCATTATCTTCCGGAACGATGGAATACGTGCCGTCGCTTGCCTTTTGAATATGAGCATCTGTCGGCGGTGTTGTGCCCCAGCTGTAAGAGAGTATCAGGTTCGAGAGGTTCGATTCCGAATAGGAATTGACCACAGAAACCGTATATTCCGACTTATGCAGCAAGTGCGTAAACCACAGTACATGGCTCTGGCTGGTGACTTCATCCATTGCACCATCTTGGAAAGAAACGGTCGAGCCAAATTCTGCCCCATCAAAGTGCACCTTTTCGCCACTCTTTTTAATAAAGGTAATGCCTTCTGTGCTGGCACTATTCAAAATCTTCTGTTCTGCATCCGCTAATGTCATTCCGCTGACATTGACACCATTGACATAGGTTTTTGGCAGCAGCTTGCTCCGGTAAGAGAAATAGCCAATCAAATAACCGATTAATAATAGTACAACCAAGACCAGTACTATAATACCAGCAATCTTTCCGCCTTTTCCGGAAGATGCCACATCCGAACCGCCATAATATTCCGGTTCTTGCGGACGGCTGTTTCTGTTCCGTGGCGGAACGGGCGGCGGCGGTGCACTGCTGCGACGGTGCACATAACGATGTGCCTCGGCAGCGGTTGCAGATGGCGTTTCTTCACTATAAATTCCCTGCGAAGCAGAGGCAACGGACGCTTTAATCTGCCGGAGTTTTTCTGCCTTTGCCTGACCAACAGAACGAGGCATTGGTTCGGGCTGATTGCCACGTTTTCCCCTTTGAGCTGGTTTGCCGTTTGGCATATCAGAAATCCGTCTTTGTTCGGGTTGTTTCTTCTTTCTCGGGCGATTCGATCCATCCTGAAAAGCAGCCTGCATTTGCTGTTGCATCTGTTCTCTGGAAAGCGGAGCCGGACTGCCGTATGTAGAGCGACCGTCTTTTTGTGTTTCGTTCAATCCAATCGATCCTTTCTTCTATCCGTCTGTCTGTTCAAACACAGACAGGTTGTCTATATTCGTTTGTTCTGACAGGAAATCATCATTTTTATTATATCCACTTCCCTATCGTTTGTCAACTGTTTTCGATTTAATCTTGATTGGAATGCGGAATTTGTAGAGAATCCATAAAAATCTACGTTTTTCGAATCCGCTTTCTGCCATTTCGACAAGGCAGCAAGCAAAATATCTTCTTACAAAAAATATTCTGTGGAAATAGCACGACAAAAATAACATTTTTGTTTATTTTCTGACAAAACAATACTGTATGTGAAAAGATATATCCAAATTTTCAGGAAAGCTTTTATGAAAAATAGCCAAAACCACACACAAATTTTCAGTGTTTTTGTAGATTGACAAATCCTCCTGAAAAGTTGTATATTTAAATCAAATGGTTCACAGCCAAACTCAGATTACTGGGGGCTGTATATGAGGAGGATCTATCTTGAAACACACATTTTCATTCAAAAAGGGCATGGCAGCTGCTCTGGTTGCCGCTGTCACAGCGGTTGCCTCACTTCCATCCCAGATGCTGGGATTTGCAGCAGATGCTGTTCCGGCAGCCGATGCCACATGGGAGGAAAACCTTTCGCTGCTGGCTTCCAGCAGTGTTTCCATCACAAAATCTGCGGGATATTTTGAAGGAGCTTATGCAGAATGGCAGCCCGTCAGCGGTGCAGATGGTTACAATGTTTATTGCGACGGCGTACAGATTGACAGCATGCTGATTCGGCAGTACAAAGACGGTCATCTCCGTGCGGATGCCTTGGGTCTGAAAGCTGGCAGCCACACCTTGAAAGTTGTTCCGGTCAAGGGAACAAGTGAATTGTCCGGTGCAGCAGAAGCGACTGTTTCCGTAGAAGCCAATGACAGAAGCGGTTTCGGCTTTGTAAAAGGCACTTCTTCCGGTGCATACAACGAAGACGGCACATTAAGAGAAGATGCTGTAGTTGTTTATGTTACGAATGAAAATAAAGATACCGTTACTGCAAGCCTGAATGCGGAAGGCAAGGGTGATGTCACTGTAACAGGTGTACAAGCAATCATCAATGCCTATAAAAAAGGCAAGGAAACCCGTCCGCTCTGCCTGCGAATCATCGGCAACATCACTGACCCGACTGCTTTGACGAAGGGTGATTTGTATGTGGACACCGCAAAGGCTGGCATGACCATTGAAGGCGTCGGCAACGATGCCGTTTTAAATGGCTTTGGTCTGGTTATGAAGAACTGCTCGAACATTGAAGTTCGGAATCTGGGCTTCATGAACTGCAACAGCTCCGAAGGCGATGATTGCGGTTTGCAGCAGGGCAACGACCATATCTGGGTACATAACTGCGATTTCTTCTATGGCGATGCCGGTTCTGATGCCGACCAGGTAAAGGGCGACGGTGCATTGGATACCAAAAAATCCACTTATGTTACCCACTCTTACAACCACTTCTGGGATAACGGCAAGTGCAACCTGCAAGGCATGAAGTCCGAAACCGAAACCAACTATATCACTTACCACCACAACTGGTATGACCACTCTGACTCCCGTCACCCTCGGATTCGCACCTGCTCCGTGCACAGCTACAACAACTACTTTGACGGAAATGCAAAGTATGGCGTTGGCGTTACCATGGGAGCTTCTGCATTCGTAGAAAATAACTACTTCCGGAACTGCAAAGACCCAATGATGAGTTCTGGACAGGGTACAGATGCACTCGGTGAAGGCACATTCTCCGGCGAACCCGGCGGTATCATCAAGGCTTATAATAATGTCATTGTTGGTGCATCCAGCTATATTCCATATGCTGAAAACAACACCAGCTTTGATGCTTACGAAGTTTCTTCTCCTTCGGAAACCGTTCCGAGCAGTGTTACAGCTCTTTCCGGCGGTTCAACTTATAATAACTTCGACACCGACAGCAGCATTATGTACAGCTACACAGCTGATGCTCCGGAAGATGTTCCGAGCATTGTAACTGCACATGCTGGCCGTGTGGACGGCGGCGACTTCCAGTGGAAGTTTGACAATGCTGTCGATGATACCAGCTATGCAGTCAATCAGGAATTGAAAAATGCTCTGGTTGCTTACACTTCTTCCATTGCCCACATCGGCAGCGGATTCAGTGACAGCGGAAATACACCGCAGGTTACAGAAACCAAACCTGCTACCACCACAACTTCCACCACTACAACCACCATTACCACTACAAAGGGTGGCGTTGTAACTACTGTTCCAGCTGGCACAACAACAAAACCAACTCCGGTTACAGGTGCTCTGTACTGTGCCCCGAATGCAAAGGGTGTTGGTACGATGGATGACCCGATGGACATCTATGAAGCCATTCAGAAGGTTTCCGCTGGTCAGACCATCTACCTGCTCGATGGTACTTATGAACTGAGTGAAATGATTCTCATCGACAGCAGCAACAATGGTGCAGAAAATGCATACAAGACCATTTCTGCTTATCCGGGTGCAACTGTAAAGCTGGACTTCAGCGGACAGGGTGCAGCAGACGGCTCGAAACGTGGTGTCGTACTGGATGGCGACTACTGGAAATTCTACGGTTTTGAAATCACCAAGGCTGCAGATAACGGCATGCTGCTTGCCGGCAGTCACAACCGCATTGAAAACATGGTCTTCAATGACAACCAGGATACCGGCTTACAGATTTCCCGGTATAACACCAATGCTGCAACGATTGCAGATTGGCCAAGCTATAACCTGATTCTGAATTGTACTTCTAAGAACAACTGCGACAATGCCTCCATGGAAAATGCAGACGGTTTTGCTGCAAAGCTGACCTGCGGCGAAGGCAACGTATTTGACGGCTGTATGGCATACAACAACAGCGATGACGGCTGGGATTTGTTTGCAAAAGCTGCAACAGGTCCGATTGGTATTGTTACCATTCAAAACTGCGTTGCATTCCGGAACGGCTTTACAGAATTTGGCGAAGGCTATGGTAACTGCGACGGTAACGGCTTCAAGCTGGGCGGCAGCGGCATTGGCTCTGCTCATGTTGTAAAGAATTGTCTGTCCTTTGAAAACCTGCACTGCGGTTTCACCGACAACAACAACCCGAAGCTTGGCACATTGATCAACTGCACCGCCATCAACAACAACGGCGAAGGCACAGGCAAGCCGAACTTCTCCTGCTATCGTTGTACCGACCCAGGCTGCGACTTCGACAACCTGATGTCTTATTATGATGCTTCTATCTTCCTGTCAGATGCAAAGCTGAAGGGCGGTGCATCCAATGATAAGTACGTTGGTACTTACAACAACGGTGTTTACTACAACAGCGGTTATTATCTGGTTGAGTCCGATACCGCAATCACCAACGGGGCAAAGATTGGCACGAAGTTTGCAGGCCCAACCGCTTCCGACTTCATCGCATTGACAAAAGCTCCGGAACAGGGAACGGATTTCCACAAGGTTTGGAGAAATGCAGATGGCTCTTTGAATCTGGGCGGTTTGTATGAAACAAAGACCGATGGTGCATATGGAACAATGGGCTATCACCTCAGCAACAGCGATACCCCAATTGTTACAACGACAACCACCACTGGACAGAATCCAACCACAACCACAACCACCACGACAACAACTGTAAAGCCGACTACTACAACCAGCGGCAAGCAGAGCGAAACACCGACTCCATCCGGTGCACAGATTCATGACTTTACCGCAAACGGCAAGAACAGCAGCTTCTACACTATCACTGGTAATCTGGCAACCAACAAGGGGACTGTTTCTTACAACGGTCTGACCCTGACACAGTGCCTGAAAATGGAATCTGCAACTTCTATCGGCTTTACCAACACGGCAAAGGGTGACCTGACCCTCGTATTTGTTGAACCGAATGCAACGGTTAAGGTAGATGGTACCAAGTATACTGCAAATGGCGACGGTATCATTCAAGTTTCTGTATCTGCTGGCACACATACCATTACCAAGGCGGATACTGCAAACCTGTACTATATGGTATACGCTGACCAAGGCGGAACAGTTGTTACAACAACAACTACCGCTACCGCTACTGCTACCACAACGACAACCACAACAACCATCAATGAAGAAGGTCTTAACTATGGCGATGTCAACCTGGATGGTGTTGTAGACCTTGCAGACTGCATCACAGTCAACAAGTATCTTGCAGACGTAATTGTGCTTTCTGATATTGCACAGAAGAATGCAGACGTTGACCGTGATAACAATGTTGGCGATAAGGATGTTAGCTATCTGATGAAATTCGTATTGAACAGCGACGAAGTTCCGGATCTGCCAGTTTAAGCATCATTCGCAATTCGCTTCTCCTCTTTCAATTTTTATAACAGAATCGGCAGTCGTACCTATTTCGTACGGCTGCCGATTTTGTTTTGATTTTCATTCTATTTTTTATCTTATTTAAATGTATTGCAGCGTCCGCAAAATAAATAGCCACATCGTCAATGTGAATGCACTGCACAATGTTGTCATCATGACCGAACAAGCAGTTAATGTTCCACGGTGTCCCATATTCCTTGCCATAACAAAACAGCTTCCGGTTGTTGCACTGCCCAGCATCACCAAAATGGCAATCAGCTTTTCCGTCCGGAATCCAAACGCAACCGCCAACGGCAAAAACAATGCACAGAACAACAGCAGTTTCGTTGCGGTAATGCCCAGTGTTGCCGGAAGTTTGCCCTTTGCATCCTGCCACTGAAACGATGCCCCTAAGGCAATCAGAGAAAGCGGTGTTGCCATGTTGCCCAAATAAGAAACCGACTTCGAGAGAATCACCGGTTGCGGAATTCGCAAAATTGACCACAACATTCCAACGACAATTCCCAAAATAATCGGATTGGTTGCAACATTTTTCAACGTCTTTAAGAGCAATGCTTTCCGATTTGGTTTCGGCTGTCCTTCTGCCTGCGGAGCAGTTAGAGAGAGTACCACCACGGCAATGACATTATAAAGCGGTACTGTTCCAACAATCATTAATGCTGCCATGGTTGCTTCGCCATAAATGTTCTTGACAAAGGCGATTCCTAGAATTGCAGCACTGCTGCGGTAGGCTGCCTGAATAAATTCCCCACGGTCTGCCCGCTCCCGATGCAGCAGCGACAGCAAAAAGGCAATGCCAATGCTCACACTGGTAATACAAAAACAGAACAGTACAAATTTGGTATCCCAAACCGACTGAAAGTCTGCGGTCGACAAGTCCATAAATAACAATGCTGGCAACAGCACCTTAAAGGCAAACTGATTCAGTTTCTGGGTGGTATGGTCGTCCAGCAAGTGGATTCGCTGTAAAAAGAACCCCAACGCCATCATTAAAAAAATGGGAATCGTTGCGTTTAAACTGAAGATTAAGTTGTTGGTAAATGTCTGCATAAAAAATCTTCCTCCTTCGTTGCATCCTTTTCAGTTTATCCCATTTTTCGGGATTTGTCAATGCAGATTTTTTGCAGGAATCGCATCTCCAGAACATCATACAAAAAGAAAACCGGCTGGCAGAATTACTTCCGCCAGCCGGCTTCCCCATCATCTTTTATCAAATAGGAAGGATTTATCTTTTTACATTGAATGCCTGCATACCCGGATATACGGCTGCATCACCCAGTTCTTCTTCAATCCGCAGCAGCTGGTTGTACTTTGCAACCCGTTCGCTTCTGCTCGGTGCACCCGTCTTGATCTGGCAAGTGTTCAGAGCAACTGCAAGGTCTGCAATGGTGGTATCTGCTGTTTCACCAGAACGGTGAGAAGAAATTGCAGTATAACCTGCCTTGTGTGCCATCTTGATGGCTTCCAGTGTTTCGGAAACGCTACCGATCTGGTTCAACTTAATCAGAATGGAGTTACCGCAGCCCAGAGAAATACCCTTGGACAGCCGTTCGGTATTGGTTACAAACAGGTCGTCGCCAACGAGCTGTACCTTGTCGCCCAGTTCCTTGGTCAGCTTCTGCCAGCCTTCCCAGTCTTCTTCGTCCAGTGCATCTTCGATGGAGATGATCGGATACTTTTCTACCAAATCAGCCCAGTGCTGAATCAGTTCATCCGATGTGAAATCTCTACCAGACTTCGGCTGGTGATAATAGCCCTTGCCCTTTTCGCTCTTCCATTCTGAAGAAGCAGCGTCCATTGCAATCATGAAGTCCTTGCCCGGTTCATAGCCAGCAGCCTTGACTGCTTCCAGAATGGTTTCAATGGTTTCATCATCGCTGGACAGGTTCGGTGCAAAGCCGCCTTCGTCACCAACGGAGGTTGCCAGACCCTTTGCCTTCAGAATCTTTGCTAGGCTGTGGAATACTTCTGCACACCAACGCAGTGCTTCCTTAAAGGTTGGAGCACCAACTGGCATAATCATGAATTCCTGTGTATCAACGGTATTGGTTGCATGTGCACCACCGTTCAAAATATTCATCATTGGAACCGGCAGTCTGTTGCCAGATACGCCGCCTAAGAAGCGATACAGCGGAATATCCAGAGAGATTGCAGCAGCTCTTGCAGCTGCAATGGAAACTGCCAGAATGGCATTTGCACCCAGATTGGACTTGTCCTTTGTGCCATCTGCTGCGAGCATTGCATGGTCAACTGCATAGATATCAGAAGCATCCAATCCAACCAGTACATCATTGATGGTGGTGTTGATGTTTTCTACTGCCTTGGTAACACCCTTACCGCCGTAACGAGCCTTGTCGCCGTCCCGCAGTTCCAGTGCTTCAAATTCACCAGTGGATGCACCGCTCGGTGCAGTACCTCTGCCGATCGTTCCATCTGCCAGCAAAACTTCTGCTTCTACGGTCGGATTGCCTCTGGAGTCCATAATTTCTCTGCCGATGACCTTTTCAATTTCCAAATAAGCCATTTTATTCGTTCCTTTCCTGATGGTAATCTGTGTGATTGGGAAAACCGGATTGTGATTTCCATACGAATGCCTTTTTATTCTGACCTTCCTACGGATTTTTATACCTGCTGTTTGCATGATTCCGGTTGCAGGTGATTGGTTAGTTCCGCCTAACCACGGTTAGTATAGCATAACTGCCCGATTCTGTCAAGTTCCTTTCCTGTATTTTTACAGTTTGTTCATTTTTACAGTCGCTTCGATTCGACAAAAATCCCTGCTCCTGCCCGTAAAAAGAACCCGATTTCGTTTCTTGACAAGCCTATTTGAAAATGGTATAATCAAGATAAGCTGCATGCTTTTTCAAGATGTCTCGTTTTCGGAATCATTTTCCAGTAAACAGAAAGGAGTCTTTATGTTTTTCAAAAAAAATAAAATGGCTGCCGTTGCCCTCTGCGGTATGTTTGCAGCCGCTCTCGCTACCCCGTTTTCTGCTGGCATTTCTGCTTCCGCAGAAGAAGATGTTACCACTTATGCAGAACAGGTTGCAGAAGCAGACGGTGTTTTTGACAACCTGCCCGTTGCCGGTGCATCCGCCAATCTCTCCCCGTTTCAAGTAACCCTCCAGCCAGAACGAACCTTTGTTTCTGCGGAAGAACTGGCTCAGGGCGATGTTCACATCAACACAAAAGTTTATTTCCACGGGGACAATTCCATCAGCCCCCGTGCATTCCTGCTGACCTATCATGCCTCTGATTCTGAGCACGTTTATTTTGATAACAGCTTGAATATGGCTCAGCGTGATTCGGAAGACCGCACTTATAGCGGCGGTTCTTATACTTCCCGTTATCCAGAATTTTGTCTGGGCAAACTCTCCAGAAAAAACGTCTTTTCTCCGTTTGGCTCTTGCGTTTTGGGGGATACCATCTATGAACGCCTGAATGGCGGCGATGTTGTCCGCAGTGATGGAAACGGCGGTGCGTATTTCACACTTAGCTGCAACAAACTGGTAGACGGTGTTAAGACATTCGTTCAGGAAAAAGTAGAAATTCCAGCTTCTCAGATGCAGATACATGCAGACGGCAGTGCTTCGTTTGATTATTTGTACTATGACCAGAACGACCCAAACTTTACACAAAAGACAGCAACCATTGAACTTCCGCACTATGATGCGACATTATCCGCAGGCGAAACTTACAAAGGCTTTCATAATACTTGTTATTGGACACCTGCTGCAACGGAAACCCCTGCATTCTTCGGCTATACCGATGAATTCCCTTGCTTCTCGTTCGATATTGTACTTCGTCAGGGGACGCCTGCCGGCTCTTATGATGTGCAACTAGACGATAATTGCCGACTGGCAACCACTTCTTTCCTCGTTCCGTTGCAACTGATGAACACCACCATTACTGTTGGAACGGCTTCCGGCACAATTACCCAAGACAGCACTAGCCCGTATTACTGCTTCTTTGCGGAAAACGACAAGGAAATCCGCCTAAATCAGGGCAGCGGGGAACTGATTTCGACTGTCACCAGTGCAGACGGAACAACTGCCACACAGGATGTGACAGATGCCGTTACTTGCGGACAATCTCCGGCAGAACTCTATGCTCAGCAGTCCGGCAGTGCTTATGTAAATCCGGTTCCCTTTACCCTCAACACCCAGCCGCTGAAAAACACAGACGGCACAGATTACACCAAGACCCTGCTCATCGGGAAAAAGGGCGATACCAATCTGGATGGCAAGGTAGATGTAGAAGATGCTGTTTTGGTTTTGCAATACTATGCAAAGAAAGCTGCTGGTTTAGAGTCAACCTTGCTGGAACAGGCAACCAATGAAGAAGAAATTCTCTCCTACTTCCTTTCTGACATTGACACCTGCTCTCAGAATCAGGGAACAGACGGCGGAGAACTGAGCGTAGAAGATGCCGTACAAATCTTAACCTATTATGCACAGGCTGCTGCCGGAAACAATCCGGTTTGGAGCAACCGCTAACACAAAACAATCATATGAAAACCGGGATACAGTTTTTCTCTTGTCACCCATCTGCTGACATCTGTATGCCGGTTTTCCCTTGTAAATATTCCCTTGTTCAGCCGGACAGCGTTCCTGTTCGACAGATAGAAATTACAGAATAAAGGAGTTTTTCTCATGAAAAAAATCATTTCCCTGCTGGCAGCCTGCACGCTATTCGCTGTCTGCTTGCCAGTATCCGCAGCAGATGCTGTTACAGAGGATTCTGCCCTGCTGCAAAACTCGGTTGTCGAACAGACTGACTCGTATACATTCTATTTTGTCCCAGAACGAACCTATGTTTCTGCGGAAGAAGTACAAGCTGGCGATGTCCACATTCCAACCAAAGTTTACATCAAGGGCAACACCCAACCAATCAAGCAAATTACCGGTGCACGCATTCGCTATCAAAGCGATTCCAGCAGCCTTTATTTCTCCAACAGCAGCAACATTCTCAGCACAACGGATATGTACAAGCAATCCTACAGTGGCGGTTCTTTCTTCTCAGAATATGCGATGCCGACCTGCTTCGGGGAAATTACCTCTTCCGGCACTTACACCCCTTACAGCTGTGCACCGCTGACCAGTGCCCTGCTGACAGAACCGTTCAGCGGTTCTTCCATTCGGAGCGATGGAGCTGGCGGCATCTATTTCACTCGCTCCTATAACAAATTAGTGGACGGCGTGAAAACTTGGATTTCCAATGAGAAAATTGAAATTCCGGCTTCTGACCTGCAACAAAATGCAGACGGAACAGTTTCCTTTACCTATTCCTATTACAAACAGAGTGCAGAGGAGCAATATCCACTGGAAACAAACACCTGCACGATTCCCCATTATGATGCAACGCTTCCGGCTGGAACGGTACTCAGCGGCTACCACGATGCCTATAGCTGGATTTTAACCGGAACGCATGCACAGGAAGGCGTTTCCTTCTTGGGATATGCAGATGAATTCCCGTTCTTCTCTTTTGATATTGTCATCCGGCAAGGAACGCCTAACGATGTCTATACTGTTTCCTTCTCGGAAACCGATTGCAGCTTGAGCACGGCTGCTCATACTCGTCTGCCGTTGTCTTTTGTCAGCACTTCGATTACGGTTGGAGCATCCTCCGCAACCATCACCAATGACACTTCCAAATTGTCTACCATCTGTGCATTTGCAGAGAATGACCGTCCGTTGACCCTCTCTCAGTATTCCAACGCTGCCATTACAGGACGGGTTACCTATACCGACAATGTTACAAAAAATGAATCTCTGCTGGATGCCTTGACGGCACAGACCACACCGGCTGCATTATATGCCGCTGCAACAACAACGGGATATGCCATTGCAGATGTGCCGTTTTATTGCGGTGATGCAACTGCTCCGGTTTATCAGTTCAATGCAGCCCCCTACACCAAAAAAGTATTGGTTGGAAAAAAGGGCGACAGCAACCTAGATGGTATCGTAGATGTCAATGATTCTGTTTGTATTTTGACCTACTATGCAAAAAAAGCAGCTGGCAATACCGCAAAACTCAACAATTCCTTTACAGACGACCAAGAAACTTTAGCCTACTTCTTATCTGACATTGACACCTGCTCGCAAAATCAAGGTGCAGACGGCGGTGTTTTAGGTGTCGAAGATGCCGTGCAGATTCTCACACACTATGCAAAATCTGCCTCCGGAAATACACCAATCTGGAATAACCGGTGGTAAGATACACATCATATCATCATAAAATAAAAAAACCGATGCAGCATCTCATAACTGCATCGGTTTTTTTGATATCGAAAAATAAAATCAGCAGGCTGCCGGGGCTGGCTGTGCAAGCTGCACCTTCAGGCTCTTCATCTTGACGAAGTAAACCGTTACCAGCAAGGTATCTGCAAAAATTTACGCAAGCAGTATAGTCAAATGCAAACAAAAACCGATGCAGCTTTTTCTAACTGCATCGGTTTTTTTGATATCGAAAAATAAAATTAGCAGGCTGCTGGGGCTGGTTGTGCAAGCTGCACTTTCAGGCTCTTCATCTTGACGAAGTAAACCGTTACCAGCAAAGTATCTGCAAAAATCCATGCAACCGGACTTGCCATACAAGCGGCGGTATAGCCGAAATCCGGAACAAATGCCACACAGACCAGAACTCGGGCAATCAGTTCCGTAACCCCTGCCATCATCGGCAAAAAGCTGTAACTCATACCCTGCAAACCGTTCCGCAAGATAAACAACAGTCCCAATGTCGGATAGAAATACGCATTCAACCGCAGGTATTCTTTTACCTGTGCCATGACTTCTGTTTCAGAGGCATCCAAGAACAACAGTGCCATCCATCCGCCCAGCACGATGATAATTACGGCAGATACCACACAATAAATCATGGAAACAACCACACTTGTCCGAATACCGCTCCGAATCCGTTCAAATTCCCGTGCACCCCGATTCTGTCCGCAGTAGGTTGCCATGGTGATGCCCAGGCATTCCATCGGACCTGTCAGAATCATCTGCAACTTAGAGGCAGCTGTTACAGCGGTAACGGAAACCGTTCCCAAGGTGTTTACAGCTGTTTGCAGGATAATCGAACCGATTGCAGTAATGGAAAACTGCAACGCCATCGGCAGACCAATGGAAACCAACCGTCCGCAGCAAGAAAGTGACAACTTCCATTCCTCTTTCCGAATCCGGAAAATTTCATACTTCTTGAACATATAAATCAGGCACAGGATACCGGAAATGCCCTGCGAGAGAACACTTGCATAACCTGCTCCGGCAACGCCCGTATGGAATCCCAAAATAAAGAGGAAGTCCAAACCAATATTCAACGCTGCTGCAATTGCAAGGAAAATCAGCGGTGTTCGGCTATCTCCAATGGAACGCAGCATGGAAGAAAGCAGGTTGTACAGAATTGTGGCACTGATACCAGCAAACACGGTAAAGATATAATCATACGCAAAGTCATACAGTTCTTCTGGTGTTTTCATCAGGCGGAGCAGGTCGCCCGTAAAAATTATCGTTCCGACTGTCATCACAATGGAAATCAATGCAGACAGGTAGAATGAATTCGCAAGATACTTTCGGAGCTTTTGGTAATCCCCTGCCCCGAATGCCTGTGCAACCGGAATCGACATACCTGTGCACATCCCTGTTGCAAATCCGACCACTAAAAAGCTGACTGCTCCGGTAGACCCGACAGCAGCCAGCTCGTTGACACCAAGACAGCGTCCAACGATGACCGTATCACAGAGACTGTAAAGTTGCTGTAGCATATAGCCCAGAATCAATGGGAATGCAAACTGCAAAATCAACGGCAATGGTTTTCCATGAGTGAGTTCTTTTGTCATAAGCAAACATCCTTTCGTTTTTGGTTTTCCCTTTTTGTTTCATCATTCATTTGCCGCTTTTTCCGGAAGTTTCCGCTCCAAAACGACTTCATCTATTATAGCAGCATGCAACTCAATTTTCTATTGCTATTTTGGACGAACTTCAAGCTTTCTTTTTTTGCAAATTGTATAGCGTGTCGAATTTTGTGAATGTTGTTTCAACCATGACGAACGCAGCAGTTTCAAAAAGAAACTTTGCAAAACAGACATTTCCCTGCTTTTCCGCTCTTTCCTTTTTCTTTCGTTTGTGCTATGGTTTTAAAAGATTCGTTTTGTACTTTCATCAAAGGAGGATGTCCCTATGAAATCGTCCAGCCGCAGCCGCTCCAAACAAGCCGTCACCTATATGGAAGTGTACGGAGCAAACCGGGTGCTCTATCGGGTGACTGCCAGCAACGCCCACCACAATCAAAAACTTTCTGTCGTTTATGGTATTTTCCTGCAAGACCTCCGCTCTGGAGAAACCGCCGAAATTCATGCCTTTTCCAACAGCTTGGAAAAAACCGTCTGCTTTGTCAATGACCTGATTCAAAAACAGGTGCAGCCCTATCAAGTTTATAACGCTGCTCTCCGGCAACTCAGCCTTGAAGTTCCCTTTCTGCAAAATGGTTCAATTCTTGGTTCTTAACCATATCACTATGAAAAAAATGAGTTACTCATAAATTTATGGATTACTTGTTTTTCCACAGTCATTCTGTTATCATAGAGTCAACATCCAAGTTGGATGCATCAAATTAGGAGGTCTGAAAGAATGTTAACAGAAGCTGTCAAAAAAGTACTCGCCGAAAATTTGCAGGAAAACGGTGGAAAAATTGCCATTTCCGTTTACAATGCAACTTCGTTAGAGGGCTATCAAATCAAAGGTACAGCGAAATATGTCACTTCGGGGGAACTGGTCGAAACTTTTAAGAAAGCAGTAGAAACCATGTTTCACGGTGCTGCAACTGCAAAGGGAGCTTTGATTGTAACACCGGAACAGGTCATTGTCACCACGCCGGAAGCAGAAAACAAAACTGTTTTGTAAGCATCACTCTGCGAAAATCATACGAAAAACCGCTACGGAAACGAATGGCTTCCACAGCGGTTTTTGTAATCTCTTATTTTAATAGTATATGGGTTTTACTTCTGCTGTTCGCTCATCATCCGATTCAATGCACTTACCAATGCACTAATCGAAGAACGGATAATATCAGAATGAATGCCAACGCCCCAGTACAAATCCTTACCTTTCTGCAATGCAACATAGGAAACTGCCTTCGAGCTGGAACGCACTTCCAATGCGTGTTCGGTATAGGTCACCAATGCATAATCAGAGCCTAAATATGCCTTCAATGCGTTGCTGACTGCATCCAAACGGCCGTTGCCGTCTGCGGTGACCACTTCCTGTCTGCCATCATAATCAATGGTAACAGAAGCAGTGATTTCATCATTTGCCTTCTGAACATAGTGAATTTCCGGCAGAGAAACCGGTGTTTCGATGTTCACATAGGAATCGGTAAAGATTTTCAATACTTCATCCGGCTGCAATTCCTTGTGTGCATGGTCGGAAACGCCCTTGACCAGATAGCCAAACGATTCCCGCATGCCTGCCGGAATATTGAATCCATAACGAGTTTCCATCAAGTAGCCAATGCCGCCCTTGCCAGACTGGCTGTTGATACGAATGACATCTGCTTCATAAACTCTGCCGACATCGTGTGGGTCTAACGGCAGATACGGAACATTCCAGTGTTCGCAGTCATGCTGCTCTCTCCACTTCATACCCTTTGCAATGGCATCCTGATGCGAGCCGCTGAACGCTGCAAAGACCAGCTGACCGCTGTACGGAGAGCGTTCATAGACATGCATTCTGGTTACCCGTTCGTATACTTCCGTGATGGCTGGCAAGTTGCTGAAGTCCAGCTGCGGGTCAATGCCCTGTGAATACATATTCAATGCAACGGTAATGATGTCTACGTTGCCTGTCCGCTCGCCGTTTCCGAACAGCGTTCCTTCTACACGGTCACCGCCTGCCAGCAAGCCCATTTCGGTATCTGCAACGGCACAGCCACGGTCATTGTGCGGATGGAGCGAAACATAAACATTTTCCCGATACTTTAAGTTGTCGCTCATGAACTCTACCTGATTGGCATAAACGTGCGGCATGGAATGGGAAACCGTTACCGGCAAGTTGATAATCACCTTGTCATCCGGTGTTGGCTGCCAAACGTCCAAAACGGCATTGCACACTTCCAGTGCATATTCCGGTTCTGTTCCGGTAAAGCTCTCCGGAGAATATTCAAAAGTAAAATGTCCCGGTGTCATGGCACGATATTTCTTGCAGAGTTCTGCACCCGTTACAGCCAGGTTCAAAACTTCTTCCTTGCTCTTCTTGAACACCTGTTCCCGCTGTGCCACAGAAGTGGAATTATACAGATGGACAATCGCATGCTTAACACCCTGCAATGCTTCAAAGGTCTTTGCAATGATGTGTTCTCTTGCCTGCGTCAAAACCTGAATGGTGACATCATCCGGAATGAGATTCTGTTCAATCAAGGTGCGGCAGAATTCATATTCAGTTTCGGAGGCTGCCGGGAAACCAACTTCGATTTCCTTAAAGCCAATATCGACTAAAACCTTGAAAAATTCCAACTTTTCTTCCAGACTCATCGGGGTAATCAATGCCTGATTGCCGTCCCGCAAATCCACGCTGCACCAAATCGGCGGCTTATCCAGATAATTCTTGGTTGCCCACCGCATCGGCGGATGGTTTACCGGAAAAAACTGTCGGGTATATTTGTTTGCATTTTTCATCATGATACTCGTTCCTTTCTCCCAAAAAATCATAATTGGTTTTTGTTCTGCTTCTCATGTGATGGGCGAATCGGGATACAAAAAAAGTCTCTTTCTCCTGCCACAATTCGGCTGGAAAAAGAGACGAAGAAGATGATTTCTCCGTGGTACCACTCTTTCTTGGTGCAAAGTCTGCACCCGCTCTGTCACATCTCTGCAATAATGTGCTTCTCTATAACGGGAGAATCCCGTCAATGCTTACTTTGCCCATGAGCAGTTCTGCATTGCGGCTCAGGGAGGAGGTATCCTGCTTTTCTTCGACTGTCTCACACCAACCGACAGCTCTCTGCAACGAACGAACCGCATCTTTTTTCCCGTCAACGCCTTTTTCTTGATACGGACAGCAAACCAAATTCCGCTGTCTTTTCTTTATTCTATCGAATTTTTCCGGATTTGTCAAGTGTTTTTTTGATTTTCCCTCATTTTTTTCTGTCCGGTCGAATTTTTAGCGGAAATAGGGGAAAACCATACACTTTTTTTGTACAAACTGTAAAAATCAGAACAGAATGCTTGATTTTATCGTAACAAGGTGCTATACTAAAATGCAGATATATTTTTTTGTATCCGTGTCCCGAAGGAGTTTGCCATGTATATCAGTCGTATTTTTCAAATCGCAGAACTTCCGTTTCTGCTCATCGGACCGTTTCCCCGAGTCATTGGCTTCGGGGCATGTGGCATGGCTGCAAACCAATCGGTATCAGCGGATTGACAAAGCAAACAAGAGACATTCTTTTTTATCTGGAATTGCTTTTTCAAAATGCCTCCGGTGCGTTTGCTGCCGAAGGCTTTTTTTACAAACCGCTGCCGGCAAACGGCGGTTTTCCAAAAAGGGCAGCAAACAAATCGCATCTCAAATGAAGAAATCAAAAAGGTGGAAACTATGAAATTAAACGGTGCACAAATTGTCATTGAAACACTGATTGAACAAGGTACGACAACCGTTTTCGGTTATCCGGGCGGTCAGGTCATCAACATCTATGATGCTCTGTACCTTGCAAGCGATCGCATTCATCATATTATTACCGCACATGAACAAGGTGCTTCCCACGCAGCAGACGGCTACGCCAGAGCAACCGGAAAAGTTGGCGTTGTCATCGCAACTTCCGGCCCAGGTGCAACCAATCTGGTCACTGGTATCGCAACGGCTTATCTGGACTCCGTTCCGCTGGTTGCCATCACCGGCAATGTTCCAAACTCTCTGATTGGACGGGATAGCTTCCAGGAAGTGGATATTACCGGCGTTACCATGCCGATTACCAAGCACAACTTCTTCGTTAAGAAGATTGAAGACCTTGCTCCGACCATTCGGGAGGCATTCCGCATTGCAAAATCCGGTCGTCCGGGACCTGTCCTCGTAGACATTCCGAAGGATGTTCAGACAGCTTTGTATGAATACAATGTAGAACCGGTTGTGGAAAAAGCACCTGTTCCGGAAGTAGACCCAGAACTCTTGAAGCAGGCAGCAGAACTGATTGCCACTGCAAAAAGACCGTATCTCTATATCGGCGGCGGTGCAATTACCGACAACGCTGGCGAAGAAATTATTGCACTGGCAGATAAGATGGATGCACCGATTGGCTGCACCATGATGGGCATTTCCGCTGTTCCGACCGACCATCCCCGGTATCTGGGCATGGAAGGGATGCACGGTCACTATGCATCTTCCATTGCACAGAATGAAGCAGACCTGATCGTAACAGCTGGCTGCCGGTTCAGTGACAGAGGCACAGGCAACACTGCCAAGTATGCAAAGCATGCAAAAATCATTCACATTGATATTGATGCATCTGAATTGAATAAAAATATTACAGTCGAACTGGGCATTGCTGGTTCGATGAAACAGATTCTCTCCGAATTGACTGCAATGATTCCGCAGCAGCAGCATCCGGAATGGGATGCCCGCATTCAGGATTTGGTTGCCATCACAAAGGAACTCGAAGCACAGAAAGCCGATGAACTGACTCCGTTTACTGCATTGGATGCCGTTGCAGAAGCCGCAAAGAATGCAAACGATGATGTCATTGTTGCCACGGACGTTGGTCAGCATCAGATGTGGACAGCACAGCGTTACCCGTTCTCGAAGCCGAGAACCTTTATTTCCAGCGGCGGTCTGGGTACAATGGGCTTTGGCTTAGGTGCTGCCATTGGTGCTGCAACAGGAACAGGCAAGAAGACCGTTCTGGTTACCGGTGACGGCAGCTTCGGCATGAACCTGAACGAACTGGCAACCGCTGTTTCCAATCAGACCCCAGTTGTCGTATTCATCATGAATAACGGCGTTCTGGGTATGGTTCGGCAGTGGCAAACCCTGTTCTTCGACAAACATTACTCCAATACAACACTGGAACGCAAGACCGACTTCGTGAAGCTCGCAGAAGCATTCGGTTTACCGGGATTCCGTGCCGCTTCCCTGCCGGAACTCAAGGAAGTTCTGAAACAGGCGTTCGCTGTACAGGGACCGGTTCTGGTGGATTGTGCCATCGACTGTGATGCATTCGTTCTCCCGATGCTACCGCCGGGCGGTGCGGTAGAAGACATCATCACCGATGTATCAGCCCTGTAAGGAGGAAAAAACAATGGAACGGTTTATTATTTCGATTTTGGTTGCAAACCATTCCGGTGTGCTGTCCCGTGTTTCGGGCATGTTCACCCGGCGTGGATTCAATATTGATACGCTGACCGTTGGCGAAACGGAATCTCCGGAATTCTCCCGGATTACCATTTCGATGCACGACGATGAAGCAATCTGTAATCAGATTGTCAAGCAGTTGGAAAAAATGTATGATGTCAAGAAAGTACAGGTTATGCAGCGGGATGAAACTGTTGCAAGAGAACTGCTGCTCATCAAGATTAAAAACAACGCTGCGGAACGGCAGGACATCATGTCAGTTGTCGATGTCTTCCGTGCAAAAATCACGGACTATTCTCCGGAAGCTCTGGTCATTGAAATCCGTGGTGTTTCCACAAAAATCAATGCTTTTATTGAGCTGCTCGAACCATACGGCATCTTGGAAATGTGCCGGACGGGTCTGGTTGCTCTTGAAAGAGGCGGCAATTGCCTGAAAAACGCATAACCGCCTATATTATCCGATATTTTTTATAAAGGAGTCTTTACGATGAAACAAACAGCAAGAGTTTTTTATCAGGAAGATTGTGATCTGTCTTTACTGTATGGCAAGACCATTGCAGTCATCGGCTACGGCAGCCAGGGTCATGCACATGCCCTGAATGCAAAGGAATCGCTCGGTGACAAGGCAAGAGTCATCATTGGTCTGTACGAAGGCAGCAAGTCCTGGGCAAAGGCTGAAAAGCAGGGCTTTGAAGTATTTACAACCGCAGAAGCTGCAAAGCAGGCAGACATCATCATGATCCTGATCAACGATGAAAAGCAGGCTGCTATGTATAAGAAGGATATCGAACCGAACCTCAAGTCTGGCGATATGCTGATGTTCGCTCACGGCTTCAACATTCATTTCGGTTGCATCAAGCCGCCGGCTGACATTGATGTTACCATGATTGCTCCGAAGGCACCGGGTCACACCGTTCGTTCGGAATATCAGGCTGGCAAGGGTACTCCGTGCTTGGTTGCTGTTGAACAGGATGCAACTGGCAAGGCTATGGATCTGGCTCTGGCTTATGGTCTGGCAATCGGCGGTGCAAGAGCTGGTATTCTGGAAACTACATTCCGGACAGAAACTGAAACTGACTTGTTCGGTGAACAGGCTGTTCTCTGCGGCGGTGTTTGTGCTCTGATGCAGGCTGGTTTTGAAACTCTGTGCGAAGCTGGTTATGACCCGAGAAACGCTTACTTTGAATGCATTCACGAAATGAAGCTGATCGTTGACCTGATTTATCAGAGCGGTTTTGCTGGTATGCGTTACTCCATCTCCAACACTGCTGAATACGGCGACTATATCACTGGCCCGAAGATCATCACAGAAGATACCAAGAAGGCTATGAAGCAGATCCTGAAGGACATCCAGGATGGTTCTTTCGCAAAGGAATTCTTGCTGGATATGTCCGATGCTGGTGCACAGGTTCACTTCAAGGCTATGCGGAAGCTGGCTTCTGAACATCCGTCTGAAAAGGTCGGCGAAGAAATCCGGAAGCTGTACAGCTGGAACGGCGAAGACAAGCTGATCAACAACTAAGAGAAACAAGCAACCTATCCCCTTATTGGAAACGGGACAGCGTAGCATAGAATCTTTTTAAGCTGCTTTCCTGATGGTTCAATCGGGAAAGCAGTTTTTTCATTTGAATTTGGATAAGAGGTAATCAAAATGGCAGGTAATTTTTATTGTGACGGTGTGGGAAAAGCCCCGCAGCGTTCCCTTTTCCATGCACTCGGCATGACCAAAGAAGAAATGGAACGGCCGCTGGTCGGAATCGTTTCCTCTTATAACGAAATCGTTCCGGGTCACATGAACATTGATAAAATCGTAGAAGCTGTCAAAACCGGCGTTTCCATGGCTGGCGGTACTCCTGTTGTATTTCCGGCAATCGCAGTTTGTGACGGTATTGCCATGGGTCATGTTGGCATGAAATATTCTCTGGTCACCAGAGATTTGATTGCCGATTCTACCGAATGTATGGCTCTGGCACATCACTTCGATGCACTGGTTATGATTCCGAACTGCGACAAGAACGTACCGGGCTTGCTGATGGCAGCTGCTCGTGTCAATGTTCCGACCGTATTTGTCAGCGGTGGTCCGATGCTGGCTGGTCACGTCAAGGGCAAGAAAACCAGTCTTTCCAGCATGTTTGAAGCTGTCGGCTCTTATGACGCTGGCAAGTTCACACTCGAAGATGTGGAAGAATTTGAAAACAACGCTTGTCCGACTTGCGGTTCTTGCTCCGGTATGTATACGGCAAACTCCATGAACTGTCTGACCGAAGTTCTGGGCATGGGCTTAAAGGGCAATGGCACGATTCCGGCAGTTTATTCCGAACGGCTCATTCTGGCAAAGAAGGCTGGTATGGCAGTTATGGACTTGTACCGGAAAAACATTCGTCCACGGGACATCATGACCGCTGAAGCATTTGAAAATGCTCTGACGGCAGATATGGCTCTGGGCTGCTCCACCAACAGTATGCTGCACATTCCGGCAATCGCAAATGAATGCGGCATCTCCATCAATTTGGATATGGCAAATGCCATCAGTGCAAAGACACCGAACTTATGTCATCTTGCTCCGGCTGGCCACGCTTACATGGAAGACCTCAACGCAGCTGGCGGCGTTTATGCAGTTCTGAACGAACTGGCAAAGAAGAACCTCATCCACACTGACACCATGACCGTTACTGGTAAGACACTGGGCGAAAATATTCAGGGCTGCATCAACAAGAATCCGGACATCATCCGTCCGATTGACAACCCGTATAGCCCGACTGGCGGTATTGCTGTCCTCAAGGGCAACCTTGCCCCAGACCGTTGCGTTGTAAAGCGGAGTGCAGTTGCAGCAGAAATGATGCAGCACAGAGGTCCGGCAAAGGTATTCAACAGCGAAGAAGAAGCGATTGCTGTCATCCGCAGCGGCGGTATCCAGAAGGGTGATGTGGTTGTCATCCGGTATGAAGGCCCTGCTGGCGGCCCTGGTATGCGGGAAATGCTCTCCCCGACTTCTGCCATTGCCGGTATGGGACTGGATAAGGACGTTGCCCTCATCACAGACGGCAGATTCTCCGGTGCGACCCGTGGGGCTGCCATCGGTCACGTTTCTCCGGAAGCCGTCAGCGGCGGGAACATCGCTTATGTACAGGACGGCGATATGATTTCCATCGACATCCCGAACTATACCATCACGCTGGAAGTTTCGGACGAAGAACTCGAAAAGCGGAAGCAGACCATGCCGATTCTGAAGAAAGACCACCTGACTGGCTATCTGAAACGGTATGCAAAGCTGGTTTCTTCTGCGGATAAGGGAGCAATCATCAACCGATGAACCTTTTCAAAAAATCCGATGAGCCTGTTTTCTCTAAAAATTTAGAACAAATCGATTCCATACAGTCCTCACAGAAGCCATCATCCAAAAAGCCCTTGCTCATTGCCGTCGTCATCATTGTCATTTGTCTGTTGCTGGTCGCCGGAAGTCTGACGGCTCTTTTCTGGCTGCATCATACAAATACAACCGACGATGCAGTCCGTGAACCCAGTCAGACGACGGTTCGTTCCGACATTCCGGATTCGGCTCTCGTCAATCCGCAAAATGGACATTCCTATTTTGTCTATCCCGATTCTGTGAGCTGGATCGATGCAAAAACAGCTTGCGAATCGCTTGGCGGACATCTGGCAACCATTTCCGATGCACAAGAACAGACATTTGTCGAACAGCTTTCACAAACTTGCTCTGAACGCACAAATTTCTGGCTTGGCGGTTACTACGACCGAAATAGGGACATCTGGAAATGGGTCGATGGAACGCCATTCACCTATACAAACTGGGATTCCTGGAACAATGGCGAAACAGAATTCAGCCAACCGGACAACCACACCGGAAATGAATGGTATATTCGTTTTGGAAAGTCCGATCAAACCTATGAAACTTGGGTCGAACATGCTGGATGCTGGAATGATATTGCAAACAGAGCTGGCGATGCGGATGACGACGTTCCGCTAGATTCGTTTGGTTTTCTCTGCGAATGGGATTCAACCAACAACAACTAATCATCTGAGAACACAAGGTTCTCTATTTTAAAAAATAAAGGAGGAGTTTTCCCTATGGGTATGACCATGACACAAAAAATCCTTGCTGCACACGCTGGCTTGGATCATGTAGAAGCTGGTCAACTGATTCTGGTCAACTTGGATCGGGTACTCGGTAACGACATTACCTCTCCGGTTGCCATCCGGGAATTCAACAAACTCGGTACGGATCACGTTTTCGACAAGGACAAAGTTACCATGGTAATGGATCACTTTGCCCCAAATAAAGATATTAAGGCTGCAACTCAGTGCAAAATGTGCCGGGATTTCTGCAACGAAAAGGAAGTTACCCACTTCTATGACGTTGGTCAGATGGGCATTGAACACGCTCTGCTGCCGGAAAAAGGACTGGTCGTTTCCGGTGACGTTGTCATCGGTGCAGACTCTCACACCTGTACCTATGGTGCATTGGGTGCATTTTCCACTGGTGTTGGTTCGACCGACATGGCATGTGGTATGGCAATCGGTAAGGCTTGGTTTAAAGTACCGTCTGCCATCCAGTTTGAATTGAAGGGCAAGCTGAACCCATATATCTCCGGTAAGGATGTCATCCTGCACATCATCGGCATGATTGGCGTGGATGGTGCTCTGTACAAGTCTATGGAATTTGTCGGCGAAGGCGTTGCCAGCCTGTCCATGAGCGACCGACTGACCATGACCAACATGGCAATCGAAGCCGGTGCAAAGAATGGTATTTTTGCCGTGGACGACCAGACCTTGGCTTATGTTGCCGAACACAGCGACCGGAAACCAGTTGTCTACACCGCAGACGAAGACGCTGTTTATGAAAAGAAGTATGTCATCGACCTGTCTGAAATCAAGTCTACTGTTGCATTCCCACACCTGCCGGGCAACACCAGAACCATTGATGAAGTGGGCGATGTGAAGATTGACCAGGTTGTCATTGGCTCTTGCACCAACGGCTTCTATCGGGATATGGAAGAAGCTGCTTCCATTCTCAAGGGCAAAAAAGTTGCCAAGAACGTCCGTGCCATCATCATTCCGGCAACCCAGGCGATCTACCTCAAGGCAATGGAAAACGGCTTGCTGAAAACCTTTATTGAAGCTGGCTGCGTTGTTTCTACACCAACCTGCGGTCCTTGCCTCGGCGGTCATATGGGCATCCTTGCAGCAGGCGAACGGGCAGTTTCCACCACAAACCGGAACTTTGTCGGCAGAATGGGACACCCAACTTCTGAAGTTTATCTGGCAAGCCCAGCTGTTGCAGCTGCCAGTGCCATCACCGGCAGAATCACAGACCCGAAGGAGGTTTTGGCAAAATGAAATTTCAAGGAACTATCATCAAGTACGGCGACAATGTTGACACCGATGTCATCATTCCGGCAAGATACCTGAACACCATCGACAAAAAGGAACTCGCTTCCCACTGCATGGAAGACCTTGATACCACCTTTACCCAGCGGGTAAAGCCGGGCGATATTATGGTTGCCGGCGAAAACTTCGGCTGCGGTTCTTCCAGAGAACACGCTCCGATTGCCATCAAGGAAAGCGGCATCTCTCTGGTCATTGCAAAGAGCTTTGCCCGGATTTTCTACCGCAACTCCATCAATATTGGTCTTGCCATTGTGGAATGTCCGGAAGCAGCAGAAGCCATTGAAGAAGGACATACAGTCGAAGCAGATCTGGACAACGGTATTCTGTTGGATCAGACCACCGGAAAGTCATTCCACACTGCCCCATTCCCACCATTCATTCAGACCATCATCACCAACGGCGGACTGATTGCATCCATCAAGAAAGGTGCTGTCAAGTAAGTAGTTGCAATCGGAACATTCGGAAAGGATGACGAATTATGATTGGAGCAATCATTGGCGATATTGTCGGTTCTCGGTTTGAATGGAACAACTATCGAAAGAAAGATTTCACCCTGTTCACAGAGGATTGTTTTGCAACGGATGACAGTATCATGTCCCTTGCGATTGCTGGGGCAGTGCTGCAACATCAAACCGAAGCGGTTGATTTATCAAAAGCAGCGGTATTCTGGATGCAGAAAGTCGGCAGACCTTATCCGCATTGTGGATTCGGCGGAAACTTTTATCACTGGATTTACAGCGATGACCCCAAGCCCTACAACAGTTTCGGCAACGGGGCAGCCATGCGAGTCAGTGCCTGTGGGCTATCTGCCAAGACACTGGAAGCAGCGTTGCAGATGAGCACGGCTGTGACCGCTGTGACGCACAATCATCCAGAGGGCATAAAGGGTGCAAATGCAACGACAGCTGCCATCTTTCTGGCGAAAAGCGGTGCTTCTAAGAACGCCATCCGCAGCCATATTGTAGAGAACTATTATCCGCTTTCTTTCACCATAGATGCCATTCGTCCGGATTATGTTTTCAACGAAACCTGTCAGGGCACCGTTCCGCAGGCAATCGAAGCTTTTTTAGAATCTGAATCCTTTGAAGATGCCATTCGCACAGCGATTTCTGTCGGTGGGGACAGCGATACCCTCGCTGCCATTACGGGCAGCATTGCAGAAGCATATTACGGCATTCCAAAAGATTTGTATGACACGGCAGTTACCTATCTGGACGAACCGCTGAAACAAATTCTATTTGCATTTGAGTCTGTTTTTGGCTCAAATCTCCAAGCAGAATGAATCTTTTTCCATGTTGAATTGCGATTTCAAAAAACCGATGCAGAAAACAGAAATCTGCATCGGTTTTTTTGTAGAAACGACAGAATTTTTGCAAAAACCTTGTAATTCCCACCAATATGATGTATAATAAAGAGGTATCTGGAGAATTTGCCGGCAAATCACCGGTTCTCTCTGAAAATTTCAACCAAAAGGAGTCCTTCCCATGAATTATAACATTGCGTTACTCAAGGGCGATGGCATTGGCCCGGAAATCGTAGATAGTGCCGTTGCTGTTTTGCAGAAAATCGGTGAAAAGTTTCACCATACCTTTACTTGCACCCCGTATTTGATTGGCGGCTGTGCAATCGATGCAACTGGCGTTCCACTGCCAAAGGAAACCGTAGATGGCTGTCTGGCAAGCGACAGCGTGCTCCTCGGTGCGGTTGGCGGTGCAGTTGGTCATTCCAAGTGGGATGCCATGCCGCCGCATCTGCGTCCGGAAAAGGCTCTGCTCGGCATTCGGGAGGCTCTGGGACTGTTTACCAACCTGCGTCCGGCGAAACTCTATCCTGCTCTGAAGGGCGACTGCCCGCTGCGGGAAGATATTGTTGCCAAGGGCTTTGATATTATGATGGTTCGGGAATTGACTGGCGGTATCTACTTCGGCGAACGGGGCAGAAGAACCGGCAAGTATGGCGAAGAAGCCTATGATACCGAATGCTATAGCCGCATGGAAATTGAACGGATTGCAAAGGTTGCCTTTGAAACCGCTCAGAAGCGGAACAAGAATGTCATCTCCATCGACAAGGCAAACGTACTGGAAAGCTCCCGTCTGTGGAGAGAAGTGGTACACGAAGTTGCAAAGGATTATCCGGATGTAACTTGCACCGATATGCTCGTAGACAATGCAGCAATGCAGCTGGTCAAGAATCCAAGACAGTTTGACGTTGTGGTTACTTCTAATATGTTCGGCGACATTCTGTCGGATGAAGCTTCTCAGATTACCGGTTCAATCGGCATGCTGCCGTCTGCTTCTCTGGGCAGCACCAAGCGTGGTCTGTATGAACCAATTCACGGCTCTGCTCCGGACATCGCTGGACAGAACAAGGCAAACCCAATTGCCACCATTCTTTCTGCTGCAATGATGCTGCGGTATTCGTTCGGTTTGATGGACGAAGCAAAGGCAATTGAAGATGCCGTTGACAAGTACTTAGAAGCTGGCTATCGAACTGCTGACCTCGCAAAGGAAGGCGTTACGCCGCTGTCCTGCACCGAATGCACCGCAAAAATCATCGAACTGCTGTAATGTTTTCCCTGCCGATTGTTCGGCATCATTCGCAATAACGAAAAGAGGATGAATCTTTATGACCTTAAAAGAAGAATTAGGATATGGACTGGATGCCCTTGTATTATTTCGGGGGTTACAGCAAAATCCAGTCATTCACGCCCTGATGGAATTTTGTCACGCAGATTCCAGCGACCTGGCAAACCAGATTCGGACGTACAGTTCCATTGTGGCTGCTCTATATCCGGCAACCGATAATCTCACGGACTACATGGAAAAAATCGTACTGGAAGAAGAAACCGTTTATGTCCAGCGAATCGGTGCGGGCGAAGCAGTTTCCGATGCCATGAAAAAGTGTCTGGAAACAGAACTGCATCTGCTCCAGAAAATTGCTATGCTGACTTCCTCCCAGTTGCAGGCAGAAATGCCGTATTTCCCAGACCTGCCGACTTGGAACAACCGGAAAATCGACTTGGCTGCCGCTTACCACAAACGTGTTGCAGACATCGGCAAGCATGGCTATGGCGTATATGCCCAGTATCACATGTTTACACTGGACGAAACCGGCGACATCATTCCAATCTGTTACCCAGACCCGATTGACTTAGACCACATGGTCGGCTACGAACAGGAACGGAATATTGTCATCGACAACACCAAAGCCCTGCTGAACGGCAAATATGCTGCAAATGTATTGCTTGCCGGCGACGCTGGTACGGGAAAATCTGCAACCGTCAAGGCAATTGCCAATGCCTATCGGGAAGAGGGGCTGCGTCTGATTGAACTGACCAAAGACCAGCTGCGGTTTATTCCTCGCATTATGGAACATCTCTGCCGGAATCCGCTGAAATTCATCCTCTTTATTGATGACCTGACATTCTCGGAAAATGACCCAAACTTCGGCACGCTGAAAGCAACATTAGAGGGCAGCATTGCTGCTCGTATGAAAAATACGGTAATCTATGCCACCAGTAACCGCCGTCATCTGGTCAAGGAAACCTTTGACGATGGTTCGGACAAGCACCAGAACGACACCGTTCAGGAACGGATTTCCCTCTCGGAACGGTTCGGCATTACCGTTACTTATACCAGACCGCAGAAAGAACTGTATCTGGAAATCGTCCACAGCTTGGCGGAACAGGCTGGCTTGCACATGGATGCATCGCAGCTGGACATGGAAGCCGAACAATTCGCACTCGGAAAATGCGGAAGAAGTGCCCGTGCTGCAAGACAATTTATTGATACGCTGCTGACCAAAGAGCCAACAGTGACGGAAGGAGCAGAGTCATCATGCTGACACTGGATAAAATTTATAAGGCAAGTCATGTGCTGCGGAGCGTTATCCGTAAAACAGACTTGATTCATGCACCGCTGGTCAATCCGGACAGCGAAATCTATCTGAAAACCGAAAACCTGCAAATTACGGGTTCTTTCAAAGTGCGTGGGGCATATTACATGATGTCTCAGCTGACCGAAGAAGAAAAGGCAAGAGGTGTCATCGCCTGCTCTGCCGGCAACCATGCACAAGGCGTTGCACTGGCTGCTGCAAAGAATCATATCAAATCCTTGATTTGCCTGCCGGACGGTGCTCCGATTTCCAAGGTGGAAGCAACCAAGAGCTATGGTGCAGAAGTCTGCATGGTCAACGGTGTTTATGATGATGCCTACAAGAAAGCTCTGGAACTGAAAGAAGAAAAGAATTATACATTTGTACACCCGTTCGATAATGAAGATGTCATTGCCGGACAGGGTACAATCGGTCTGGAAATTTTAGAACAAATGCCAGATGTGGAAGCTGTCATTGTTCCAATCGGCGGCGGCGGTCTGATTTCCGGCGTTGCATTCGCCATCAAGAACCTCAACCCGAACATCAAGGTTTATGGGGTTCAGGCAAGCGGTGCACCGAGTATGCGGAACTCCATTCGGGACGGCAAGATTGAATGCCTCGACCACGTTTCCACCATTGCAGACGGCATTGCCGTGAAAGAACCGGGCGAACATACCTTCCAGTATGTCAGCCAATATGTGGATGAAATCGTAACCGTTACAGATGACGAAATCTCTGCTGCAATTCTGGCTCTGATTGAACGCCAGAAGTTGATTGCGGAAGGGGCTGGAGCGGCTTCTGTTGCTGCTGCCATGTTCAACAAAGTGCCGATTCAGGGCAAAAAGACCGTTTGTCTGGTATCCGGCGGTAATATTGATGTAACGATTCTGTCCCGTGTCATCAAGCGTGGCTTGCTGATGTCCGGCAGAACCAGCATGCTGAACATTGAACTGCTCGACAAGCCGGGTCAGCTGAAACTGGTTTCGGAAATCATTGCAGACATGGGCGGCAATGTCATCTCCATTCACCATGAACGTGCCAACGAGGGCAGCGATGTCAACGGCTGCTTCCTGCGGATCACCATGGAAACGAGAGATTACAACCACATTCAGCAAATTCGTGATGCCCTTACAAAGGCTGGTTTAAAGCTGGTAGACTGATCTGCCGGCTGTTCCCATTCTGATTTTTCAACGAATACCAGCAAGGATTCTCCCACCGCTACAGGTAGTGAGAGGAATTGCAAATAAGAAGTAACCATCAGTGGCGGACGGAGAGAAATCAGTATCCCCCACTGACACGAGGTAAAACACAGTCAGCCTTCTACTGATATGTCAGGCTCTGTGAAATTACCGACTGTGGATTGAAACAAGTGAAAGGATGTTTTTTATGGAAACGATTTACACCAAAACTGCACCAGATGCCATCGGCCCGTATTCTCAGGCAATTAAAGTTGGCAACACCCTCTATTCCTCTGGTCAGATTGCCATCAATCCGGCAACCGGCAAGGTAGAAGCAACAGACATTGCAGGGCAGTCTCGTCAGGTCATGCAGAACCTTGCAGAAGTTCTGAAAGCAGCTGGTGCAAGCTTTGACAATGTTGTCAAGACAACCTGCTTTTTGAAAGATGTTGCAAAGGACTTTGCTGCATTCAATGAAATCTATGCAGAAGCAATGGGCGATAACAAGCCTGCAAGAAGCTGTGTCGGCGTTGCAGAACTGCCGAAGGGCGTTCTCGTAGAAGTAGAAGTCATTGCCGTTCTGGACTAAACCATCCATCCAAGCAACAAGTAATTGATAATCATGCAAAAGCACCCATCCGATGTTTGTACCGGATGGGTGCTTTTTTATAGATAAAATATAAGATTCTCAGATTTCTACAGTCTGTTCCAAATAGGTTTCATCTCCAAACAAGCTGGTAATTTGAATGTCTACGGGTGTTCCCGGTTCAGCATGATACCCGACTTTTAATGTGTAGGTTGTTCCCGGCTGAATGTCCGTCAACTGCATCTGGGAATCGACATCATCACAGCCAATGACACTGCTGTCACATTCAATCCCGTTTTGAAATACCTTATCCTGACAAGCAAATGTGAACGATTTGGTTTCATCGGAATTGTTGGTAAAATTGTATTCCACTACCAAAACAGATTTCCCCTCATAATCCGTACTCATCGCAGTACTTACAACTTCAAATGCGAATTTTGCATCCGATGCTGGCTTTTCTGTTTGTGCTTCTGTTTCAGCCTGTGCTTCTGTTTCTCCCTGCGTTTCTGCTTCTGCAATGGTTGTGGTTGCTTCGGAAACAGCACTGCTGCTCTCTCCAGTATCTCCACATCCGGAAATACAGAATCCGCAAGCAATTGCTAAAATTCCGGCGGCGATTCGATTCTTTTTCATCATACATACTCCTTTTTCCATTTTTCATGACGAAAGTGTGTTCTTCCTTTTTTATTATAGGACAAATAGTCCTATAATGCAATTCGCAGATTTTACAAAGTTGTTCCGTTTGAATTAGGACTATTTGTCCAATATTACAATTGAACGATTTTCACAACCCTATAATAAAAAAGGGTGATTGTTATGCAATTGCGAATTCGTGATTTGCGGGAAGACCACGACCTGACACAAAAACAGATTGCTGCCTATCTGATGTGCGACCAATCTCTTTATTCCAAATATGAACGCATGGAACGAGAACTGCCGCTGCATCTTGCAATCCAATTAGCACGCTTTTATCATGTCAGTCTGGATTATCTGGTTGGAATGACCAACGAAAAGCAGCCGTATCCCGCAAAAAAATAACGCTGCTTTTTCCAAAGAAACCGTTTTGTCTTCGGGCAAGACGGTTTTTTGTTTGCTCATGATTTCAATTTCTACTTGCAACACGTTCTCAAATATGGTATACTAAAACCGTACTTCACAGAAAGGAAGAAATCAACATGAGCAAAAGAATCGGTATCATTGGTGCAATGCCATCGGAATTGGTAGACATTCGAGCTGCACTGCCAAACTCCAACATCATCCGGAAATCCGGCTTTGATTACTATGTCAACCAGCTAAAAAACGGAACGGAAATCATTCACGTTTGCAGCGGTATCGCAAAAGTCAACGCCGCTGTCTGCACACAAGCCCTCATCGACAACTTCCAGCCGGATGCTATTATCAATGCTGGAATTGCCGGCGGTATGCACAGAGATGTCAAAGTGTGTGACATTGTCATTTCAGACGCTGTTCTGCCGCACGATTTGGATTTGCATTTCCTGAAAGACTATCCGCCGTACTGCGGCATTTTCTCCGCTGACAAACACCTGATGGAAGTCGCTGCAAAAACCTGCGACCAGCTGAACATGCAGCATCATTTCGGAAGCATTGTTTCCGGCGAAGCATTTATTTCCGACAACACTGTCAAGCAGGAGATTCAGGAACGTCTGCACCCTATGGCAGTCGATATGGAAAGTGCTGCGGTTGGACACTGCTGCTATCTGAACGAAATGCCGTTCGTTAGCATTCGCTGTATTTCCGACAATGCCGACGATGAAGGGGCAATGTCATTCGACCAGTTTGAAAAAATTGCTGCAAAACGAGTTGCAGACTTGGTTTTAGAAATTGCAGCAGTCCTGTAAAAATTCCATCTGATTTTTCATTCAGACAAACACTTTTTGAAGCGGCTTTGCATAGAATAACAACATCACACGATGAGGGGAGTTATTTCATGCAGCCGCTTTCTTTTTTCTTTGACGACACCATTCCACTCCGCCTTTCTGAACAACATCCACAATTTCTTCTGTTATCGGGCGGAACGGCTGCCCTGAAAGAACGCCTGCTGCAAGCTGTTTCCAAAGCTGGAATGCAACAAGTTCAGCAACAGTTCTACCATGCAAATGCCCTCTGCGGTCTGTTCTTTCCGAATCTGCATCTCGTGTTTTTCGATGCAGACCGATTTACCGTACTGCCCCGTCTGGGCTGTCCCGAACTGGATACTTATTCTATTTCTCTGCACGACTGCTATTCCAGTCAGATTCTGCAAAACCATGCAGAAGCCATTCGCTACAGCTATGCAGAATTACAGGAGAACGAAGAACACGCTCTGCTCCTGCAATCGGCAGCAGAACAGGCGTTCTCTCATTTCTGTTCCCTGACAGAAGCGGCAGTGTCACCGGAACAGTTCCCGAAACAATCCCTCCCCCGTCATGCCGCTGAACACGGCACGCTGGAGCTGCGGCAGCTGCAAGGCTGCACACCGGAAGGCGTTCTCATGCAGCCCCTGCCCGCAGACTGGAACACGACTGTTCTGTTAGATCCTTGGTATACTGCCGGAAGCAACTTCTTGGAGCAGCTTTCCATGGAAGCCATCCAAAAGGGCTATCATGCCATTCTCTGCACCCATCCCCTGCAATTAGAATTGCCTGTGCAATTGCTCCTGCCGGAGCGAAAGCAGGCTTATATTTTACAGGGCAGCTTGTTCGGCGAACAGTTTCCGGAATGTGACACCTGTTCCATGCAAGACTGCTATCCGGAACATACCCTGCAAGCACAAATGGTACAAATGCAGCTGACGGCTGCCCTGCTGCAAAACAATATGAAAGCCTATACGGGCATGCTGCGTGTGGCACAGGGCGTTCGCACCGTCATGCAGCAATATTATCAGGTGGCGGAGAAACCCATTCAAATTCAAAAACAACTGGCACAGCTGCTCTGTGCGTTCCATCAGGCAGAAATGAACCATTCAAGTTGTTAATTTTCTGTAAATCTTGCCGCTGCTTTTCTACAAAGTTGAAATGATTTCCAGTGTTTCTTGCTGATTTTTCAGATGCAACGCAAAAAAATTTTTTTGCAGTTTTTTTGAAAAAGTCACTGAAAAATAGAAAAAGTCCCGAAATTTCGCTGTTTTTCTACCAAAAAAATTTTTTGAAAAAATTGAAAAAAGGGGTTGACAAATGGAACGAGATGGTGTATAATAATACATGTCGTCACGGAGCGGTTGAAAAACAAAAGTTCCGGAGAAGACAGAATGATGGGAGCTTAGCTCAGCTGGGAGAGCATCTGCCTTACAAGCAGAGGGTCACAGGTTCGAGCCCTGTAGCTCCCACCATTAAGGTCTGGTAGTTCAGTTGGTTAGAACGCTGCCCTGTCACGGCAGAGGTCGTGGGTTCGAATCCCATCCAGATCGCCATTGCGGATTTAGCTCATCTGGTAGAGCGCCACCTTGCCAAGGTGGAGGTAGCGAGTTCGAGCCTCGTAATCCGCTCCAATCGGCGCTATAGCCAAGTGGTAAGGCAAAGGTCTGCAACACCTTGATCCCCAGTTCAAATCTGGGTGGCGCCTCCAGAATCGTTTCTCTATGGAGAATGAAAAAAGTCCGAGTAGGGCTTTTTTTGTTCTCCATTTTTCGTTTTTCCTCCCCGATTGCTTCATTTTGCGAGAATCCTTCTCTACAAATCTATTAGCATGCAAAAACAAGCGGTATGGTTTTTTCTCCATATCGCTTGTTTTGTTTCCTCTTATTGAAACGGGCTGGAATCTCCACCGTGCAAGCAAGTTTTATGTATAATCAAATGATGTGACATGGAAAGTATCTATCCATGATTTCTTTCTTGCCAACACAATGCATGATTTTCTCTATTCGATTTGTAGTGCAAAGTGCGAAGGATTTTCATCCGTGCAAGCCTATTCAGAAAGCCGCTACATCTCACGCAAAACAAAAGCGGTACAGTTTCCACCCATACCGCTTGATGTTTATTTTTTGCCAACACAGACGGCACGGCTACCACATGGCGTTTTCTCTACTCGAATCTGTGCATCGAATCGCTCCGCCAATGCGGACACATGAGAAATAATTCCCACCATGCAATCATGGCCGGAAAGCTGCTGCAACAGCTGTATCGCATTCTCCAACGCCATTTCATCTAGAGAACCGAAACCCTCATCAATGAACATCGCATTGATTTGTACGCAGCCACTCTGCTGCTGCACCGCCTCGGAAAGCCCCAACGCCAGCGACAGCGATGCCAAAAATGTTTCTCCACCAGACAGCGTTTTCACATCTCGTTCTGTTCCGGTGTATTGATCCAACACGTTCAGATTCAAGCCGGAGGAAATATTCTTTCGTTCTTCCTCTTTTCGGCGAATCAGCTGATAGCGTCCATTGGAAAGCTGGTCTAACTTCTGGTTGGCATGCTCCAAAATGCGTGTGAAATAATACGCCTGCACATACCGTTCCAGCGAAATCCGTTCTCCGCCGTGTTCGGTGTTCGTTCCGTTCATCATGCTGTATAGTTCTTTGTAGGTCATCCACGTCTGAGAAGCCTGCTCCAGCGTTTTCAGGGACAGTCGAACAGCTGCTACCGTTTCCTGTACCTGCTGCAAGTCTGCCTTCTGCATGGCAATTTCTCGCTGTTTCTGCGACAACTGCCGGCGGAATTCTAGCAAGGTCTGTTCTGCCCCTGCCGTATCATACAACGGCTTCCCTGCAATTTCTGCTTCCAATCGGCTGCACGCATCCTGACAAGCTGCCAGTTGCTTTTCCAACTCTTGTACCTGTGTCTGTGCACGTTTCTGTTGCAGCTGTGCCTGCTCGATTTTCTGCCGGAAACAAAGCAACTGTTGCTGTGCCTCCTGTAATGTCCCATATTGCAAGCTGTTCTGAACATAATCACACTCGGTACGTTTTCCAGTGATTTTCTGCAATAATGCTTGTACTGCCTGCTCCTGTGCTGTTACAGCGTTTTGCAGAATCGGCAATGCCTCTTGTTTACGTTTCAAGGCTGCCTGCTGTTCTGTCCGCTGCTGTAACTGCTCCTGCAATTGTTTCTGCTGCTTCGTCAATGCGGAGATTCCCGAACGAATTTTTTTCAGCATCGCTTCCAATGTTTCCGCCGTGGTCTGTTCACTCAATTTATGCTGCTGCAACAACTGCTGTTTCTGCGTTTGCAGCTGTGCACAAACTGCCTGCTGTTTCTCTAACTGGCTCTTCTGGCTCTGCATCGCCTGCAAAGCAGCTTCCTGCTGTTTTCTGGCACGCTGAAATTGCTGTTCCGAAACGGTCTGCTGCGTCTGCTCTGCCGGATGCGGATGCTCCAGCGAGCCGCAAACCGGACACGCTACCCCTGCCTGCAACTGTGCTGCAAGGTTGCCTGCCATGCTCTGAAAGAACTGCTGTTCCAGTGCATCGTATTTCGGTTTCTCTACCTGATAATACTGCTGGTGAGCTTGCTGTGCCTGCTGTTCCAATCCGGCACAATCTGCCTCCGCCTGCCGAACGGCTGCGAATTGCTGCTGCAACTGCTGCAAAACCTGCAACGCCTGCTGTTTCTGCACCATTTTTGTCTTGGTGCTCTCCAGTTCCGCTGCACAGGCTGCATGCTCTTCTACTTCTTTTTGCAGCATTGCACAAGCTTGCTGGGTCTGTTCGAGCGTTGCCTTTTTCTGAGCCTGCTCCTGCTGGAGTTGCTGGCTCTGCTTCTGTAAGGTCAACAATTCCTTTTGCAGGTCTGCCAAATGCTGATATTCCGGCACGCTCCGTTCCAGCTGTGCCGCTGCATCCTGCCATTCGGGAATCTGTACGGCATTGATTTCCGCCCGTTCCAATAACTCCGCTGCAACGGTCTGCCGTTGTTGCAGTTGCTGCAATTCTTTCTGCTGCTGTTCCAGCCGGAAACAGTTCTGGTTGTGTCGCCTGCCCTGCTCCATCTGTTGCACCAACTGGTCTACGCTCTGCTGGAATCGCTCCTGTTCTTTCTCCAGTAAGGGCAGCTGCTCCAACCGTTCCCGACAGTCCTCCTCTAAAAGCTGACAGCAAATCGGACTGGTGGCAACCGTTTTTTCTTCTGCAAGTAATTCCTGATACTGCTGTTTCCGGGTTGCTTCGTGTGGGGCAACCGTTTTCAGCTTTGCTGCAATGGAAATGGTTTGCATGGAAATTTCCTGTGTTTTGGCATCATATCGCTGCTTCAAACGGTCACGAATCCGCCCACAGGATTCCGTGTGAAACAGTTTGCTGAGAATCTGCCCCTTTTCAATCGAATTGGAGAGCAGAAACCGCCGAAATTCCCCCTGTGCAATCATTACAATCTGTTGAAACTGTGTGCTTTCCATGCCGATGCGTTCGGTAATTTCACAGGTGACGGTTTTAAAGCCGCTGCAAATACAAGTCTTTTCTCCGTTCGGCAACAGCTCATACAGCGTTGCATTTGCCTTTTGTTCCACTGTTCCAATTCCACGTTGTTTTTGCCGTTCATAGGCTGGGTTTCGCTCTACCAGATATCGTTTCCCATTGTCCAGAAATTCCAGGCGAACTTTCGTTTCTGCGGTGCTGTCGGTCAAATATTGACTGCGGAACTGTCGGGATTCCCGTTCTGAGCCGCTCGCCGTTCCATACAGAGCGAAACAAATGGCATCGAAAATGGTTGTCTTTCCAGCACCTGTTTCTCCGGTAATCAAAAAGACTTCGCCGTCCTGCCAGTCTGTAAAGGAGATTTTGCACGGTTCTGCAAATGCTCCAAATCCATATAATTCTAAATGCAATGGTTTCATTCGCTTTCCTGCTCCTCCTCTACCAGTTCTGTCATCAGTGCCAATTCCTCCGGATGTTCTCGCAGTGGATAATGATACACGTTCTCATAAAATTCCGTCACCAAATCCAGCAGCGATTGTTCTTCTACGTGAACCGCTTCGGTTTCCGCTGCTGGCTGCCGGAGGCGTTCCCGTTCTACATAACTCAACTCCAGCGTGTTTGGATAAACGACCCGCAGCTTTTCGATTGCATTGGGAATCAATTCCAAGTCGGTCAACTCTGCCCGAATGAAATCTTCGGACGGCGTTGCATGTTCCAAAAGCTGTTCCAGTGTTCCACGCAAGATTCGCATCTCCTGTTTTGGATGCAGTGGAATGGTCGTGATGGTACAGTTGTCTTTTTCATTCCACTTCAGCAGTGTCACAGATTTCTGCTGCAAGCACTCGGAAAACGAATACTTCATCAGAGAACCACTGTAACGAATGCGGTCACGCCGTACCCACTGCGGCTTGTGAATGTGCCCCAACGCTACATAATCATAGGCATCAAAGAGCGTGTCAGAAACCAGCTGCAATCCGCCCAGCTGCGTTTCTGAATCGGATTCTTCCGGTGCTGCTCCGTTGTGCAGGACAAAGCCATGATATAATAATAAATTGCGGTGGTTTGGGTCTGGAGGGGTCTGCTCCAAAACGGCACGGATGCCATCGTCCAGCGTTGCAAAGGACTGTTCCGGGAACTGAACGGATAGCTGTGCCAGCTTGACATAGGGCAGCATGGAAATCGTCAGCGTGCCGTATGCATCGGAAAGAGAAACCGTTTCCATTTTACCGGAAAATGTTCCGGCAATGTGGATTTGATTCTTTTGCAGCAAGTCGCTGCCGAATTGCAGCCGCTCCGGAGAATCATGGTTGCCGCTAATCATGCAGACATGTACGCTTCGTGCCGCCAGCTGGGTCAAAAACCAGTCCAGCAGCTGCACGGCATCCGCCGGCGGTACGGGTTTGTCATAAATATCGCCGCATAATAATAACACGGTCACCTGCTGGTCGTCTATGATTTGCAGGACTTCTTGTAATAACGCCTGCTGTATCGGCAGAAAAGAAAGGTTATAAAACCGCCGCCCTAAATGCAGGTCACTCATGTGCAGGATGTTCATAAAATGCTCCTTTTTGACACAAAGCCGCCATACAATCACGCATGGCGGCCGTTTTCGGTCTGTTCCTGATTTTTTAATACATGCTGTTTAATCGCATGGAACGATTCTGCACTCAAAATATGTTCCATTCTGCACGCATCTTCTACCGCTTTCTGTGGGTCAACGCCCAAGTAAATCAGCCAGTCGGAAAGCAGGGTATGTCGTTCATACATGGTTTCTGCAATTTTTCTGCCCTCCGCAGTCAGGTGCAGGTATCCCGATTCATCCATCGTCACCAATCCCGCATTCCGCAGGTTTTTCATGGCAATGCTGACGCTCGGCTTTGAATAAGAGAGTTCATTGACAACATCAATCGAACGCACTTCACCAATTCTCTGTTGTAAAATCAAAATGGTTTCCAGATAGTTTTCAGCGGATTCTTGTATTTTCATAATTGTACGCCTCCTGTTGGATTCCGTGGCATTTCTGCATAAAATGCACAGTAAAAATGAAGTGTGGTAGAAAAACCTGTCTTCTATGAATGCAATTATAACACAATTTTATCGGAAATGCAACCGTTTTCACAAAGAATTCAGAAAGCCCCTGTTCTGCCATATCATTTTTCCATTCATAAAAATATTTTTTCGCATAGGATTGACAAATGGCATCAAATTTGTTATACTGTCTTTTAAAAAATCATTCGTCCCATCTTTCAACCAAAAAAAGGAGGCTGTTTCATGGACGACCCGGACAGTGATGCGAATCCTGCACCACTGCAAAAACGCCTGTTTTTTCTGTTCCTGCATGTGCTGCGGTAGCGGTCTTTCGCTCCCCATCATGCAAGCTTGATACAAAAAATTTTTACAGAAGAACAGGAGTGAATGAAATCCATATGATTGGACAAATTCTTTTACAATTGATTTTAATCGCCTTGAATGCCATTTTTGCCTGTGCAGAAATCGCTGTCATTTCCAGCAACGAAACCCGTATTGACAAGCTGGCAGAACAGGGCAGCAAGCCGGCAAAACGTCTGCAAGCCTTGCAGAATCGTCCGGCACAATTTCTTGCAACCATTCAGGTTGCCATTACGCTTTCCGGCTTTTTGGGCAGTGCCTTTGCCGCTGACCACTTCTCAGAAGCACTGGTACAGTTATTGATGAGCTGGGGCGTTGCCATTCCGCAAGCAACTCTGCAAACCATTTCCGTTGTCTTGATTACCATTTTGCTTTCCTTCCTGACGCTTGTTTTCGGCGAACTTGTCCCGAAACGAATTGCCATGCGAAAGGCAGAACCCATTGCGTTGGGTATCTCCGGCATGATTCAGGTACTGGCAAAACTCTGCTCACCGCTGGTTTGGCTGCTGACGGCTGCCACCAATGGCGTGTTGCGACTGCTCCGCATTGACCCGAATGCCGAAGAAGAGGAAATCAGCGAAGAAAATATTCGGATGATGGCAGATGCCGGCAGCGAAAAAGGCGTGATTGCGGCAGAAGAAAACGAGATGATTCAAAACGTCTTTGCCTTTAACGACTGGACAGCGGAAGAAATCATGACCCACCGGACAGAATTACAGCTTCTCTGGGAACGGGACTCGCTGGACAGCTGGAAGCAGACCATTCGACAGACTCCACACCGCTATTACCCTATCTGTGGTGAACATACCGATGACATCCTTGGCGTATTGGATACCCGAAAACTGTTTGCCGTTGCCGAACAGACCAAAGAATGTGTCATGAAAACAGCGGTTGTTCCGGCTTTCTTTATTCCCTCTACGGCAAAGGCGAACGATGTCTTTCACAGCATGCGAAAAGCAGGACAGAGCTATGCCATTGTACTGGATGAATTTGGCGGTACAGACGGCGTTTTAACGATGCTCGACCTGATGGAACGGCTGGTTGGTTCGCTGGATGAGGCAGCAGATGCCTCTGAATTGCAGGAGGAAAACGGTATCTATCGCATTGCTGGTAACTGCGAACTGGAACGAATGGAAGAAACGCTTCGGATGCAGCTACCGGAAACCGATGCCACTACTGCCGGCGGATGGATTGTGGAACAGCTTGGACGGATTCCGCATACTGGGGAAACGCTGCTGCTGCACGGTTATCAATTCCAAATCGAAAAGGCAAACCCTCGAAAAGTGCTGCTGTTCTCCGCAACACCGCACACAGAATCTGCTTCCACGGCTGCCTTTTAAACAATCCACTTGTTAAGATGAAAAAATCCCTGTGGTATGAAACCGATACCGCAGGGATTTCTGTTTATTCAATTGCTTTCAAGGCGGATGCCATGTCAATTCGGTTGATTTTTGGATAAAGAATCAAGTTTACCAGCAGCGTGAACAACACGGTCAACCCTGCTGCAAAGACAAACGCATACGGCGGAATCGTTCGGGCAAACATGACAACATCTACTTCCGCCATCGAAACGACAAATCTTGTCAGGAATACACCACCGACCAATCCAAACAGAATGCCAACGGTCATAGAGAAAAAGTTTTCCCGATAGATATAGGCGGCACTCTCGCCATCGTAAAAGCCCAGTACTTTCACCGTTGCCAGCTCTCGCATTCGCTCTGTAATGTTGATATTCGAGAGGTTATAAAGAACAACCACTGCCAATGCTCCTGCACAGACAATCAGCACGATGACAATCAGATTCATGCTGTCAATCAAATCCGAAAATACATTTCCGCTGCGGTGCAGAGATTGCACGGTCAACATACCGTCCTGCTGCATGAGTGCCGTTGCGTGTTCGTCTGCGGTGTCCGGATTGTTCAGCTGTACCAGCATGGTATTCGGTGCTCGCTCCGTATCATACAGACTTTGATAGGTGTTTTCGGTCATGTAGATGTAATGATACGCATAGTTCTCCGTTACGGCTGTAATGCGGACTGGTTTCTTCGCATCTTTTAATTGCAGCGTATCGCCAGCCGATACTTTTAAGAGCTTCGCCAGCTTTTCCGTCAGAATCACTCCACTGTCATCCAAGGTATACGGCGTATGGTCAGAACGGCTTCGCATGGTAATAAAGTTTCCAAGCTGTTCCGGCTCTGCGGTCACCATCAACGTGACATCATACTCCCCTACCTGCTCCGAACATTGCAGCAACATGGTATGCGGATTTTCCTCCCAGCTGGAAAGGGCTTCTGTTCGAGTCTGCTCGGCATCGTCGCTATAGACTGCCAGTAAATCATACTGCATGATTTCACTATACTGCAAATCCGCAATGCTGGTGATGTCATACCGCAGTCCAAAGCCAGCTAAAATCAAAGCCGTACAGCCGCCAATGCCAATCGCTGTCATCCAGAATCGGCTTTTATACCGAAAGACATTCCGCAACGTCAGCTTCCCCATAAAGCTAATGCGATTCCACAACCACGGGATTCGTTCCAGTAAAATCCGTTTGCCGGATTTCGGCGGCTTCGGTCGCATCAGCTGTGCAGGCTGTTCCCGCAGGGCATTCCGGCAGGCAATTGCACTGGACAGACAGGTGCAAAGCAATCCAACACCCAGACAAACCAATGCCGATTTCCAACGAAATGGACACGGAATGTCCTGTAGATAATACATCGTTGCATAGGCATTGCAGATAATCCGTGGGAACACCTGAAAGCCGATCAGCAACCCTGTTATTCCTCCTATCAGGGTGGCAATTCCGGCGTACAGCAGAAACTTCGCCATAATCGGAAATGCTCCATAACCTAACGCCTTTTTTGTGCCCATCTCCACACGCTGTTCTCGTACCATACGGGTCATCGTGGTCAGGCAAACCAACGCTGCAATCAGAATAAAGAACACCGGAAAGACCGCTACGACGTTCTGCACCCGTTCGGTATTCTCCCAGAATGCCGTATAGCCAACATTGTCCTCTCGGGTCTGTACATACCATTTTGCATTGTCTGCAAAGTCGTCTATTTTCGTCTGCTGCTCCTGAATCTGTTTTTCTGCATCGTTCAGCTGCTGTTCTGCATCTGATAACTGTTGACTGGCTGCCTCTGTTCCGTAGGCATCCGCCAACTGTGCAAAATTCTTTGCATATTCTGCCTGCTGCGTTTCCAAGTTGGAACGGGCTTCCGTCAACTGTGCCTGTGCATCTGCGGTTTCCCGTTCCACTCGCTGCTTCAGAATTGCTGTTCCCTCTCGCTCCATAACAGCTTTCGCATCGTTTGCAGCGGTTGTATAGGCATCGCTCTGGGCTGCCAAGTCTGCTGTGCTATCTAGGGTAACATATAGATTCGTGTAGACATCCATGGAAAAAGCAGAATCATCGACCAGCAAATAGCCATCCAATGCCCCTGTTCCAATCTGAGCCGTTCCCCGTTCAAAGCTGACATACATGCTCCAGTTGGTCAAGCCGGAAATGGTGAATGTATCTTCCTGCAAATAGTCGGAAAGCGTGGTGTCCTCTGCTGCCTGTAAGGTAATCGTATCACCGACCTGATACCCTCTGCGTTTCGCAAAGTTGGCATCCATCAAACATTCTGTGGAAATAGAGGGATACGTTCCGGCGGTCAGCGTGGGCAGGTTGATGCCTGCTCCATCGGCTGCCTGCTCCATGTTCATGGAAGAAACGCTCATGGAATAGCTATGCACATCCTGTGGCAGATAACATTGCACCTGATATCCAGCCGAAACCGTTTTCACATCCGGCAGCTGTTCCACCGCCTGTACTTCCTGCTCATCCAATCCAATGGTAGAACGAATCTGCAAATCCATGAGGTTGGTTTCCCGATAGTGCTGGTCTGCCATCTCGTTCATATCGGGGGTCGTTGCCTGAATACCGGCAAAAAATCCGCAGCCCAAGGCAACAATCGCTGCAATCGCTGTGAATTGTCCGAACGTATGCCGCACGGTACGGCACAATTCTTTTCCTAATAATCCAGCCATCGCCATCACCACGCAATCTGAGATACTGGAACGGGCTCTGCATTCTGCTGCATCGCTGCAATCTTCCCATTTTTCATCGTAATCACACGGTCAGCCATCGGGGTGATAGCCTGATTGTGCGTAATCAGCAACACGGTCATTTGCGTATCCCGACAGGTATCCTGCAACAACTTCAAGACGGATTTTCCGGTTTCATAGTCCAGTGCTCCGGTCGGTTCATCGCAGAGCAGCAGCTTTGGACGCTTTGCAAGGGCACGGGCAATGGAAACCCGTTGCTGTTCCCCACCGGAAAGCTGTGCTGGAAAATGCCGCAGACGGTCGCCTAGTCCCACATATTGCAGGGCTTCTGCTGCTGGCATTGCATCTCGGCTGATATGCCCTGCGAGTTCGACATTTTCCACGGCGGTCAGGTTGGGAATCAGGTTATAGAACTGAAACACAAAGCCGATGTCGAAACGGCGATAGGCAGCGAGCTTTCGTTTTCGCAGTTTTGTGATGTCTGTTCCATCGACCAGAATCGAACCGCTGTCACAGGTATCCATTCCGCCCAGCAGATTCAAGACGGTGGTCTTTCCTGCACCCGATGCCCCGACAATGACGACAAATTCTCCCTTTTCCACGGAAAAAGAAACGTGGTCTACGGCAGTAATTTGTACTTCGCCCATTCGGTAATATTTACAGATTTCCTGCACTTGTAACAAGGTTTCCATGTAGAAACTCCCTTCTTTCTTTTATTTGTTGAATGATACTGATAGATAAGTATATCCTTGCAGATTCGTGTGAAAATCAGACGGGAATCTGCTGAAAATTGCTGTAAAATTTTGATGTATGTGTATTTTTTGATTCTTGGAAAACCACTTGCGTACGGTTCGGCAGAATCGCTTCGCTTTCTGCCAGAGAGTATGCAAATTGCTCTTAGGGAAACCGCCCGAATCCGGTTCGGCAAGGCTGGGGCACATCCCCAGCTTGCCTGGGAAACCGCAATTGCCCCTGAAACCTTGTGTCTGATTACAGCCTTTTTATTTTGAAAGGCAATTGCGATTTCTGCGGTTCTCTCTTGGATTTCAAATTTCTCTCATCAATACCTTTGTTAAGGGGGACAGCTTGTCCAATGTCATTAACTTAAAACGGCTCTTGAATGGCAAGCAGAATGTCTGGAAGTATCAAAATGGCGAGGAAAAGAGCGATTCGGACGGA
>JABLTP010009598.1_pt1 | contig 56688 bp, 96 predicted proteins | sample 7160111 | NCBI WGS metagenome assembly JABLTP01 (sample SAMN14651227, study PRJNA627086) | human gut metagenome | isolation source: feces | host: Homo sapiens
AATTTTAGATGCAAGTTCTGAAAGCTGTGGGAAGTAGGTGATTACTTCGGAATTTCTGCATTTCCAGTTTCCGGTCGTTGCGCTGTAAATTCTCTTTGCTTCATCAAAATTATACGTTCTTCCCAAAACTTCAAGTAAGTGGTGCATATATTCCTTTGATGTAATGTCGTAGCAACGGCAGATGTAGTTGATTTTGCCACGGTTGATGCAGAACCAGTCTGTTTCAAACTCTAATGTCGGCTTTTCCTCGATTGCTGTGGTGGAAGTAGGTGCTGGATGTTGATTTCTTAATGCAAAATAAGCATTGACAAGGCTCCTCTGAACTTTCCATGATAAATCATCCTTAAATGGTTTTACAAGCATAAGGTATCCGCTTTCGGTGAATACAGTAATACCTCTGTTTGGAATATCAATATTTCTAATGTCCACCCGGTGGACATTAGAATTTTCTTTTTCCAAAACAATATAATCAACGCCATTTATAAAGCGCTTTTTGTTTCTATTAAACGCTTTTCTAGCCGTTCCACTTGGTCTTTTATGAACAAGGTCGATATCGTCAAAAGTAACAACCATCTGACCATTGTATTCTCTGACATCTAACTCTGTTCCTTCAACGTTTACAATATTTTCCATATTATTTTTCCTTTCTTTTTATCTATCACAAAGTATATTTGTATATGCCAATATGCATTTGAGGAAATGAATGCTGGTATTTTCAAGGTTACAGATAATTTTTTTGATAAGTTCTTCTCTCATTTTCAGCTCCTCCATTTAATCAAAAATAATTTGCCAAAAGGAAGATGCAGTGCTATAATTTACATAATCCTTTTGGGGTAAAGGAGCAGCCGGTTACTTTGCGGGTATGGCTGCTCCTTCTTTTTTAGTTTCCGATTTCTTCATCAACTTTTTCGTTAAACCATTTCGTTTTAGTCAATCCTTTTTGGGAAAGTTTTTCCTCTAACTTCTCAAACTTTTCCTTTTCGATTTCAACACTAAAATTTTTTGTTTTCTTTCTTCGCTCTTTGAAGTAATCGGCTCTGCTTTTAGGTGCTATGGGTATCACCTCCTTGTTTCGAGATACATTATATAATGTTTCGAGATACAAGTCAAGAGTTTTTTTAGAAAAATAAAAATAGAGCCGTTTCAGCCCTATTTCTAAAGAGAATTTCTATTTTACAATTCATACTGCGGATATGCCTTTTCCCATACGGACTTGTGATAAGTGTTCACTTCGCCATAATTTGCATCGAATATCTTTTTTACTTCATATCCCATTGTAATTCCGGTAGCTTTCAGCTTTCTCCAGTCAAAACGTTTCCATGATACACCATTCAGAGCCGCTACACGTTTAATAGAGTACCAGTCCTTGGAAGTATCAAGCTGTGCTTTCAATTCCTCTTCCCGGTCAAGGCTTTCCAAAAGTTGTGCCACAGCATCACGATAAGTCATAGGTACATTCGGTGTAGACTGCTCCAAAGAATATGTTCCGGTTTTGCGAATGGATGGTAAAACCTCATCGAATATCCAACTTTCAAACTTTTCAGAAGATGGTAATTCACTGTGAGAAATAAGCCTATACATATCTCCCTCTGGAATCACATTTACCTCTATCGTTTTGGTTTCACTTTGTGGATGAGGTATACTGTATTTTGCCGTATACCTACAATGAGCAGAAATTGCATCCGATGGTCGTTTATATCCAAGTGCCTTTGCTATATCAGTTGCTACAAAATAAGGTTTCCCATCAATCATAACGGTTCTTACATCACCAAATTCATTGTTGCTAAATACTTCCAGTTCATTCATTTTCATTACCTCCCGTAGTCTTATATGAGAGGGTAGAAGATCATAAAAATAAGCCCACTACCCCTGTTACTGTTGGAGTAGCGAACTTCCAATCTCTTTTTGGTCTGTCTTTATTCCGGGTCTTGGTTGCAATCTAGGCTGTCTAATCAGCTTTCACTCACCGGACGTGATGCAAGACTTCCTAACTGACACATATTATATCATGCAGAACATGGGTTCGCAACATAAAAAATAAGAGCACCCTTGCGGATGCCCTTAAAATCCTATATTCTATTGTAATTTGAGTACTTCTTTGTTTCCAGTCCAAATGCTTGTTTCATATTCCAGTTCAATGCTCTGCGCATCCTGCGGAACTACAAATGCAATCTTGTAAGATGTTTTTCTGCCACTTGAAAGATTTGCATTCAACGAAGAACTATCAACAACACTGTAATTTTGTTCACAATCTGTATCGTCTGCGTAGCACTGGAAATCGTAGATGCTTACATACTTATCATCTTTACTGTTGTTCTGATAGGAAACATCAATCATAATGTATTTTGTTCCATCAGCAGGAGCGTTCCAACCGTATTCATCCTCATAATCAGTGTAGTCAAGGTCAAAATCATTTATTGTAACTTGCAAGCCGTCCGCATCGAATGTGTAACCGGGAGAAATAACAGTACCACTAGGTACTTCCGCTTCTTCAACTTTAGATTCCGGTGTACTTTCTGATACTGCGGTAGAACTTTCTTGTATTGCAGAAACAGATGCCTGTGTGCCGGTAGATTCCTTGTTACTATCGGATACACTATTTACAAACAATGCCATAATGGCAAAAATAATAATTCCGATAATAGAGCAAGTCAGTCCTGCGATAGCAGTGCCGTGTTTCTTGTCTTTCTGACATAGTGCAATGATAGCAAGAACAGCACCTATAATTCCCGGCACAATTCCGAAAGCTATACAAGCTGTCAAAATACTGATGATTCCTAAAATCATCGAAGCAATTCCTAAACCACTTTGTTTCATAGAGTAATTACCCCTTTCATTTTGAATTTTATAAAATTTTAACACATTTGTGGTATTCTGTCGATAAATAGATGTGAAGTATTGAAAAAATTTTAATGTGTTTCTTTTGATACCCCCGTAGGTCTGCATTTTCAACCGAAAATCTCGTTTTCAGAGGTTTTTGAAAGAAAAATTTTTCTACAATTTTCGTGCTAAAAATTTTCAATCCCCCCGGGGTAGCACTTTTCAAGCTGGAAAATCCGTTTTCAGAGGTTTTTCTCTGATTTTTTCAGACCGTTTCAAAGTGTGGAACATATGCACACTTTTGCGGTGCGAGTCCTGGACCTGTCACACGGTCACCGTGTCGCAGCTTTCGCAAGGTCTCCGACTGCAGAAAGCATGGAATCATACGCAGACCGCAACAGCTCCGCAGATTCCGCAGACAGACCACCGGCGGCACTCTCAACCTTTATGACGGTTTCCAGCCGCTCCCCGGCATCCGCTACGCTCTCCATGATATCGTATACATGACCGATTCCCAATTTTCGCATTTTGTATAATCCCCTTGTAATATTTGATTGTACACCAAGACAGCGCAAGCCGTCAATATATCTGGGCGCAGGATCTGACCGGATCCGGTGGAAGAGTAACACAAATAGACCGCCAGACGGCAGCAGATCCAACGGAACACGACAAAAAGACGGTTGCAAGCCGTCTTTTATCTGTTTTCCAGTTCAAAAATTGCCCATCGCAAAACTGCGGCTGTCTCCGTGTCTTTCTCTCGCTCCGCACACTCTAACAGCTTGTATAGTCTTTCAATGTTCTTTTCTTCCATCCTATGGTAACCTCCTTTTTTTTATTTTTGGGTAAATTTCACCCATAAAACCGCCGCCGGTAGTGATCCGGCGGGCATCCTCTGCGGCGGCTGTCAAGGTTCAAAATCTATGATTCCTAAATAAAATTGATCTTTAAAGTTATTAAAAAAATGATCTTTTAAATCTGATAATGTTTTTTCTCCATTTTTTAACGCTTCAAAATCATTCAACACCATTTCATCAGTATAATTTGCATATTTATTATAATTAATTGATATTCTAAATTTTTCTCCGGATTTTACCCAACCAAAACGACCGGAATTTTTAGCAACTGGATATACACCTATTACATAACCGTATAAATCATTATAATCTTTTGTGTTTTTGTCGTGCCAATCCTCTAGTTGTATTTCTGTGCCGTCAGGCATTTTCGATTTTTCTATAATTTTCATTTTCTCGCTCCTCCGCATTTTCAATTTTTTCCGTTTCCGGGTAAAGGCAAGCCGGGGAATCGAACCCCGGTGAAAACCAACCTTGCCGATTATTTGCTTGCTAAAATCTCCCTTGCTAATAAATCCCAGTAAAGTCTATCGCCGCGCTTGTCAAGCCACTTTTCGGCTTCTTCTGTGCTTTCGTCTAACCATTCAGCCATAAGATGGATGATGTCATAATAACTATAATCAACGCCGACGCCTAAACCTCTTAACCATTCTATGCAAGCGTTACGCTCTCCAAGTCTTGCAATCGCCCAGCCGTATTCACTTATAAACTTTTCCTTAATGTCCTTAATTGTGTTAAGCTCTTCGCTCTGTGCAACCTCTACTAAATAATTTTTAACTGCTGCCTTAACTTCCTTGCTGTTTGTTCTTCTCATTTCTTTTTACCTGTGCTATAATATAGCTACCTTTCTTTTTTGATTGGTGCCGGTGTTCGCTTGGTAGGTGGTCACCGGCTTTTTTATTTTTTGAGATTAATTGATGTATTAAATTCTGATATAGCGATTTCTACCCGCGCAAGCTCTGACTTAAATTCAGATACACGATCTTCATAAATTTTTCCGGTATATGCGGCCAATTCAATTTTTTCTTTAAAAAGAAACTGTCTAGTAAGCAACGCCTTTTCAATTGTCTTGATCGTTTCATCAGATAAATTTATATTCATGTTATTTTTTTCACCTTTCTCCACGTCATGACTGATAGTACAGCTAAATATTATAAACCTTCTTTTTCCAACCGTTCCCAAATAACAAATTGTGGATCTCTTTCATTAAAAGTAAAACGGAGCCAATTTTTTATATGAACAATCATAGTGATCTGCGGATTGTCATCACAATTTGACAACAAATAATCATATTCTTCCTTTATTTCTTGGGCGGTGTTAAAGCCCTTCATAACACGGATCATTTTTACTAAAAATTCCTTTCTATCCATCTTGATATTCTCCTTTCTCGGTGCCTTTAATTTACAAGGAAAAAGCGACTCACCATCCCAGTGTAGATTCACGATACTCTTAGTTTTCAACAGCCCGCATCTTCTAACCCTACTTTCCTTTAGCTACTGGAAAAGCTGTTTACTTCCGTTCTCTCGTTGTCTTTTCTTCTTCCTTGTAGTTACATTATATATTGAGTAATTGCATAAGTCAATATAAATTGAGTAATATGTTTTAAAATAGCATATTGCACAATTAAACAATAAATATATTGAGTAATTTGTACAAAAAGAATGTTATATATTGATAAATTAAATTGAGTATAATATAATAAGCAAAAGGAGGTGTACAAAATGGAACTATTGGAAGCAAAAAGAAAATTAGAACAGCGTTATAACAAGCAAAACGAATACAACAAATCTAAATATGATCGGGTGTCTGTCATGCTCCCAAATGGATACAGGGACCAGGTGAGAGCAGCAGCAGAAAAGGACGGCTTAAGCCTAAACGCTTATATATTAGAGGCAATAAAAGCAAAAATGAAAAATATTGAGTAATTTATAAATAATGTATTGACATTATAAATTGAGCAATGTACAATACAATTACAAACAAACGAAAGGAGCAGGACGACATGAAAAAGAAATATTTAGTAGAAGGTTATGCTTACAACCTAAAAGAGAATGTAAGCTGCACTTACTACGAAGACGAGATATTTCAGTTTGAAGGGGAGAAGGCAAGGCTTAACGGCGCTTGTATGTGCGTGTCAAATCGGCGCCAGGACAATCCAAGATTTAGAGTGGGAAAATTTACAATCACAGAATTATCAACGTAAAGGAGCAAATTACATGAAAGGAACACCGGAGCAGATCACAGCAAAGAAAGCCGCCCGGATCGTATCGACTTGTAGAGCGTTTTTCCCGTGGTATGAACCGCAGATAAAAGACAAATTCGAGCGGCAAGCGTGGGAAGAGTTAAAAGCCAAAGTTATCCCAGAGGTGGAAAGCTACACAGATGCTGCACAACTGATAGCGGATCGGCAGAAATTTGCAGACAAAACGTTGCTGCAAAAACTATTTATTAGGGCGTGTAGTCTTCGTTCACTGGATCCGGAATACCACAGAAATTTGGTACAGAAAAAGAAACAATTAGAGGACGAGCGCTGGAACCGATTACAGGACAGGCGGAAAAGATACAGTACATATTGTTAAAAATGAAAGGTTAAAAGGTGGCAAAAATGAGAAAAACAGTAGTAAACGAGTATGGAGTAAACATTGATTATGATTTGTCGGTATCTTTTATGGATGACGATTTGCGAGAGGAGATACACGGAGATCTTGCACCGTGCACAGATCAGCAATTTTTTGACGAGTATGCAAAACGGCACGAGCAAAAATTTAATGAGGTTTGGGAGCTGGCAAAAGAAAACCCTTGTTATTAAATATTCAGCGGAGCGAAGAAGCTAAAATCAAAATATCGTAATCTATAAGCAGGTGCAACAGCCTGCTTTTCTTGATCTATTTTCACTGCGATATTTTAACGTGCTAAATTTTGTAGACAAATTGTAGACATTTTGTAGACGCAGATTAAATAAAAGGAGATTAGATAAAATAAAGGTTAGATAAAATAAAAATAAATAAGTGCAGAAAGACATTGTATAACCAAGTATATATAAATACTAGAGCTGACCATCTGCCACCATGTACCCATCTGCAAAAATTACCTATCTGTCTGTCAAAAAATCCCATTTGTCAAATTTAACCGGATGATATTTTTTAAGCATATGATTTTTATATACTCAGGATCACCGGCAGACATACCACAACAACAAATCATCAAATACGTAAAAGGTTGTTGTGGATTTATAAATAGGTCTTGTGTTATGATAAAAGCAGTTAGGGAGCCGACGTTAACACGGTGCGAGTGACAGCGGTACAGATCCAACCCCCTCTGGATATGCATCCGCCCAGATTGTAACCAAGACCACCGGAGCCGACAGACCGGAACCGATCAGAAGTCACTAGCTGATCACTTTTGTAAATTTATGTTTTTACATGATCTGTGGAGGAGATCAAAAGACATAGGTTTATTGAGTGATGCTTAGTGATTTTTTTATTGCAGATTTTTAGGAGGTGCAGAGCGGTGCAGGACGTCAGAGAGATTCCAAACATTGACGAGATTAAAAAAAATATCCGGAAATACTTTGACGATTATTGTGCAGCTTATGGCATCGATGACATGAGATCACAACGGCAACCGGTTTTTAATGGTGCCATGCAATATATATATAACAATTATATAAGACCTAGTAATGTATTAAAAGATATACCCCAAAACGTAGTGGATAATAGTATCAACCAAATGCTAACTAACTACAATGCGTACAACATAGATCTGTTGTATGAGGTTTATTTATATCTTAGAGAGTTAGCCAACGCTTATGATATGACTGCTACAGCTGATACATTTAAGATATTAACAGGGATATCTAAACAGGCTTTAAGTGCCTGGAGGACTAAATCAAGTACATCGAGCATGGACGAGGTCAGAAAAGCTTTTGTAAATTGGTTAGATGATGCAGATTGCGATCAACTTGTTGCTTTTAACCTGCGGAATGCTCTAGGAGCAACGGAACGATTAAACAACGACCACGGGCGGAAACAGACCACACAGCAAGAGATTGTACACAAGATAACCAGGACAGCCGACCAACTTCCACGATTAGACACAAATTTTGGACAAAATACATCAATGTTGACCGATTCCGGAACGTATGACGATAGCAACATAGATGCAAATGAGTAGCAACAACAGCGGAAACGTGCGGAAATATGGGATAGTTAGAAATTTATCAATAAACTATTCTATAAAGACGTGTTTAACGCATAGTTGAAAAGCCGCATAGCACACCGGGGGAGGGGGTCTGACAGGACCAGCGCACAGCCCCTACTTAGTCCCTCAAATTTCCTCAAAAACAAAAAGACCCTTAGGAGGTGTACCACATGATTTTCATTTACATAGTTTTAGCATGGATACTGTTTCAATTACATGCTCCTGCATGGGTATATATCCTGTTCATCATCGGAGTATTTTTAAGAGCGGTAGTCACTGGTAGAGATTAAGTGTATGCAGATATTTGGGAAAGAGATAAAAGACGAATGTTCAAAATGCGGTGAAGTCCTGCAATGTGAGTTGTTTCTGCAAGGTCACGGAATCAAGAGAGACCGTGAGAACGTTACGGGAATGGTTAGCTGTCAGATGAAGCACCAAAAGAGCAGGATTGATAAAGAACCTAAAGAAGATTTGCCAGTTAAGGAGAAATGTGAATTGCCACCGGAGATTAAAGAGATTTACACAGAGGTTTGGAAAATTCATAAAGAGTGTGCTAATCCGAAAACGGATGATGACTGGTCGTATCTTATCCGGCAAGGAAATTTGCTGATAAAAATGCACAACAATAGTCAGTTTGCCAAAGCACTGGTAATGGCAATGATCGATGAAATTGAAGGAAGGACGAAGAAAAAATGAAAAACATAATCAGGAAATTCTTAAAAGTATGTTCTTCAACAGCATTACTTACTATTTGCGGAAGTTGTTTTCAGATTGCACGGGATTCTAGTGCAGATACGATTTCAAGAGTGCTTGGCATTGCGTTCGGATTGATATTGCTGATTGCAAATTACTTTGTGTGGGAGGTAGAGTTAACATGATTTTATTCATAATTTTGAAAATTATGACAACTGCAGTAATGGCGTTTTTCGCAATAGCAAGTGCATTATATGCTCCAAAGCAGAAAACGGCATCAGACGGAGTATTCTTCTTTGCAACTGCAATGTTTCTTGCATTTGGAATAACTTTTATGTGGGTATAGCTACAAAAACTATGTGGTTACCGGAGATTATGCGAATTATCCCATTTTGGAGAACAGAGTGGGTGAAATTCATAAAACCTAAACAGCTTGCGGCTCGTTTACGGCTGGGGAATGCCTACGAACCGTTGAAGTCAAGACACGATAAGTGTATGGAGCCTGCGTGTGGGAAATGACAAATATTTCCCCTATTTAAAAAAGTACCATGCGCAGGCGTGACAATTTTGAATAAAGTGGTTCACGAAAATAATCCGGGAGCAGATGGTCTCTCTCCCGGAGTTTGGGGTTATCGCCAAGCGGTAAGGCACAGCACTTTGACTGCTGCATTCGCTGGTCCGAATCCAGCTAACCCTGTTTCGCAGATGTTTTCTTCTTTCGGTCTTTGCCATCTGCGAATATTCCATCTACATGGAATACTCCTTTCACCTCATAGCGGAATGCTGTTAAGAGCCGTCGCAAGGCTCGTGAGGGTTTTCCACGTAACCGCTTGAAGCATTGCAACCATATAGCGGTGAAAAAATTTATCTGCGTCGATAAGACGATACCGTGATTGCAATAATCGGTAGGTAGCAGATAGGTGTGCCAGAAGTTTAGTCGTGGTTATACGGCACAGGTTTTGGGGAAATATGCATAGTGGCGATTGCAGCGGTCTGTAAAACCGTGACATTAGAAACACCGAAGGTTCGACTCCTTCTTTCCCCACGATGTCGGATCGCAACCGGCTAGCAGGTAACTGGCGGATGTCCTGCGAAAATAAAAATAGCCATAAGTGTTGCGCTGTGTCAGCGCCTTAAATGTAGGCATACAGCTTATGGAAACGCACATTGGGATGTAGCGCAAATGGAAAGAGCAGTGTCCTTCTAAGGCATAGGCTGTGGGTTCAAGTCCCATCATCCCAATTTCACTAAATCCATAAAAAACACTATTCGGCAGGTGCGTGGTGGATAGATGTAATGGATGGATTGTTTCAAGAAATCGCACCATCAAGATGCAGTGTTCCCATAATGGTATTGGAACGGCTTGCTAAGCCGCCGGGCGTTTATTCGCCTTGTAGGTTCGAATCCTACACACTGCGTTTATACGAGCGGGAACGCATATCATTGTTCGCAGGGGGATATGCATAATTGTGAGTTGAGATACCTGTTCTAGCAATTAACCATGCTATATTTGCCGTATGTCCGGGTGGTGAGGGAGCGGTCTTGAAAACCGTTGGCTGTAAAAGGCTTGCAGGTTCGAATCCTGTGTACGGCGTTTATCTTTATCTCCACTTAGCCGGGTACTACTGCAATAGTTCCGGTCGATGGGAGATGTATGGATAGTAGTTGCTCATTATCGGTCAACGAAAAACACTTCTGCGAGTAGAATTTGCAGATTCAAAAGTAGTCGTACATTGTTTGGGTCGGGTGGGTTCGACTCCCACGGCAACTATTCCCTAGCTAAAACGTAAGCCACATATGTTTAGCGAAAACCAAGCCTATGAAGTAGAGAACAGACAAGACTGTGAGATTGTGTGGATAGTCAGTGACAAGTAGGCGGTGCACATTTGGTTATGGCAAGCGCAAGCCATAAAAGGTTTTACGGTGCGATTCCCATGTATAGTTTCAGTGGTAGAACAGCATCCGCATAGGATGTGTGTCGGCGGTTCGATTCCGTCTGCATGGGTTACGGAGGATTTGATGATGAATAAATTGAAAGACTATCAACCGCAAACAGAAGCATTACGAAATTTTAGTATAGATGTTTCCAAAAAAAGCGGTAGAAAAATACGCTTTGGAAAATTTTGGAAGGATACCGCAAAGTTTTATTGAAAGAGATTTTGCAAGGAACTGTAAAGTGATGGAAGAAAGCAGAAGGATTGTGAAATAAAATGAAAGACACGATATTATACATCAGTGATAGAGAAGAAAGAGTAGTAGATTTCTTAAAATATCTTCAAAAGAAACTGGAAGATAATAAAAAGTGGTGCGATTTAGATTATCAGCACGATATTTTAAAAACTGAAAATTATGATATTGTTGGAAAATCATTTTATGGAAGTCGTTTAGGTGTTGGATATGGGAATTGTTTATATTACTGCATCGATGAAACAATTGATAAAAACAGAATGACGGATAAAGATAATCAACAACTAATGGAAATACTGTTTCATGTTAGAGAAGGAGCAAAAGAAGTATCCGAACAGGAAATATTATATATGCTTGATATGAAAGTAGGTGGATGAAAAAATGAGTATGACGGCAGTAATTGAGAGCATAGAACGTGATGCGTTTCGACAGGTCACATCTAAAAACATCGGTAATATTGAAAATGTAAAAATTGAATGTACAACACTGGGAGAAGACCCGATTGTAGTGGCAGATACAAAGGAAGACGAGGAAGCTTTGAAAAAATGTTTTTATGTAAAACTGTCCGAACATCGTTGTAGCAAATGCAACCGCCTGTTAGGTAAATTCAACGGACAGGCTGAAATCAAATGTCCAAAGTGTGGGAAAATCAATATAATCGGAGTAGAACGATGAAATTTTGTTTCGGAGATATTGTTGTTGTCGAGGAAAATCAGATAGGTGTTGTGGTTAAAAGCTGGTGTAAATCACTCTTAGGAGCAGAAGCAAGCCATGATGTGTATGTGAGAACGACAGGACAGATTGTAAATTACCCGGAATCGCAGATACAGAGGTATATGGTACGCCATAAATATCTTGATGAACAGGAAGTCGAGTGGAACAATAATGCCGTATATGGCAGATAAATATAGCATTTCAGAGCACCAGTCGTAGAGTGCCTACGCAGAGAGCCAAGTTTCCAAAATTTTAGGGAAGGAGGCTCTTTTATATTGGCAAGTCAGAGCCTTATATCGGCAGTAAACAGCTATGACAATTACATACAGCGCAAGGGAATTGATGAACAGGTCATTGATGCGTACATAGAAGCCTGTAGAGTGGCTATAAACGGTGAAAAGGATATAACTTATGGCTTACAGATAACAAACCGTTCTAAAGGCATTGTAGAGCGTTTTTGCATGGAAAGGACAGGAGGTAGAATACTTGACCTTGAAAAATACAGCCAACAACATGAAGAAAAATACAGCCTTGTTGATGACTATTACAAAACTCTTCTGATTGAAGCACATTACCGATTTGAAAGCTTCATGCTATACATGGAAAAGAACAGACCGGTAGAAGAGAGATTTTATCAGCCGAGAATAAATCCATTACGGCAGGTAGCACAGCTTATTCAAGATTTGTACGATGATGTGCTTGATGAAGGAATGGTGTTTTGTCCCGGACGAATCGGTAAGACACAAATAGTAAAAATGGGTAATCTGTGGTTCGGCTCTAACAGACCGGAACGGTCTAATCTGTATTCGGCATATTCGGACAAAATTACTGGTGGTTACTATGACGGCATCATAGAAATGATTACAGACCCGACATACACATATGCTGAAATATATCCAAGCATAGTTGAGAAAAAGTTAGTCACTGATGGAAAAGATTTGACAGTAGACCTTATCCGTAAAAAGACATACCCAACATTTACCATGCGAAGCATTTACGGAACATTGAATGGTGCTTGTGACTGTGACGGGCTTGGAGTTTATGATGACTTATTCAGCGGTATTGATGAAGCATTGAGTGAAGATAGGCAAAATACTGTATGGGGAAAATTCGACAACAACTTTATGCCGAGAATTAAGCCTGGAAAGGCTAAATTGTTGGGGATAGGAACACGTTGGGCGAAAAAGGACGTTCAAGGTAGACGGTTAGACCTATTACAAAATGATCCTGAATACAAAGGCATACGGCACAGAGAGGTTATTATTCCTGCACTAAATGAAAACGGAGATAGCAATTTTGATTATCCGTATCATTTGGGATATACAACTCTTGATTACAAAAGACGTATGGCATCTTTTGAGAACAATGACGATATGGCATCATGGTTTGCACAGTATCAACAGGAGCCTATTGAAAGAAAAGGTCAGATGTTCAATGTCGATATGATGAATTTCTTTAATCCGGCAGAACTTGAAGGAATAAGACCTGATAGGATATTTGCAGCTAATGACCCTGCTTATGGTGGCGGTGATTTTGTATCAATGCCTATCTGCTATGAGATTGACGGAGAACATTATATCACTGATGTTGTCTACAATGACGGTGATAAGGAAATTACCATACCGGAAGTTACTTCACGAATGGAAAGACATTTAGATAAATTTAATAATAAGACAGCAGAAGTCCATTTTGAGGAAACAAAGACAACATCAGCATACCGTACAGATTGTGAAAAGATATGGGAAAAAGACGGATATCCTATTAACACAAGTCATGATCCGGCAGACAATCAGACTGCAAAAATGGATAGAATCAAAAATCATGCTCCAGACATACGAAAACTTCATTTTGTGGACATGAAATATCAAACAAAAGAGTACAGAAAGTATTTTCAAAATATTTTGTCTGCTACTTTTGAAGGGAAAATGAAGCATGATGACGGGATAGATTCTACGGCACAACTATGTGACATGATTTACGGAAATAAAAGAATGGCAAGAGCAGAAGCAATTCAAAACCCATTCTCTTTCGGACGGAGGTATTGATATGACAACCAAAGAATATTTAGGGCAGATAAGCCGCCTTAATCGGATGATAAATAATAAACTCACGGAAATCGCACAACTCAAAGATATGGCGGTAAGCATATCTGCTCCGCAAAGCGGTGAAAGGGTACAGACTACACCGAATTTTGACAAAATAGGAACAAAATATGCCAAAATTGATGAAATGGAACGGAAAATAGATGGCATGGTGGACGAACTTGTCGATAAAAAAGAGAAAATCATACAGCAGATAGACAGCATGGAAGATGAAAACACATACAATATTCTGTTCGCAAGGTACATAGAAAAGAAAACTTTTGAAGTGATCGCAACAGAAATGAAATATTCATGGAGACAGGTTGTCAGACTTCACGGAACTGCATTGAAACAGTTTGAAAAGAAATACGGAGAAGGATATTTGAATGAATGATGTCATTGAATGTCATATATAAAAAATGGTAATGTTAAACTGACGAAAGTATTCAAGATGTTTTCTAATCCTCCTAAAAGGTGAATGACCGGAAATACCGTCTACGTTATGTGGGCGGTATTTTTGTGCGCAGAAAAGAGGTATTTATGATTTTTAACCAAAAAATTAGAGTGTACTGTCCGGGATGCGGAAGGTTGGTCGGTGAATGCAGTTCAAAATCACACATCGACAAGACATATAAGTGCCGGAATTGCAATAAAATGGTTGTTTACCATACGGAGACCGGAGAACGTGAGATCAAGAAACTTCCAAAAAGAGATCAGAGCAGCGGAATGACATTTATGTAGGTGAAAATATGAACACTATGAAATTTCAAGACCTTGTAAAGGGTTGTCACGGTAGAAAAATTGCATATACGGATGTGGAGCAGATAACCGAAGACAACATTGTAAAGGTTATCGGTGATTGCATCGGTGTTTTTTATTACAATAAGCCAGTTATCAAGTACTTGTGGGAGTACTACAAAGGAGATCAACCGGTACTATACAGAACAAAGCTGTCAAATGAGGATATCACCAATCGAGTAGTAGAGAACCATTCTTTTGAATGGGTGCAATTCAAGGTCGCTCAGACTTACGGAGAGCCTATTCAGTTTGTCAGCAGAAAAGATGATGAAGCTGTAAATAAGGCAGTAGATGAACTGAATGATTACTTAGCAGATGCAAATAAGCACGAGAAAGACATAAAAGCTGGTGAGTGGCAGTCGGCAACCGGAACATCATTCAAAGCTATTCAGATTGTGAATGGAGATGTGCCTATCCGTGTGGTTGCACCTAATCCTCTGAACACGTTTGTCATTTACAACCGCAGTTCCGAAGAGCCGATTTTGGCGGTACAGGAATTAAAAGATGAAAATGGAGAGTGGTACAAACTCTGCTACACGGAATCCCATGAATGTAAGATAAAAAACAGTGCGGTTGTTCCTGATACATGGAAACTTCACGGATTTGGTGGTATTCCGATTGTAGAATTTCCGAACAACCATGAGCGGTTGTCTGATATTGAACTTGTTATAGATCTGTTGGATGCAATCAATAATACGCAGTCAAACAGAATGGACGGCATAGAGCAGTTTATCCAGGCATGGTACAAATTTGTAAACTGTGAGATTGACGAAGAAGAGTTCAAAAAAATGAAGATGAACCATGCGTTGGTTGTAAAGTCCATCAATAAAGACAATAAGTCTGATGTGGATGTCATGTCTCAGGAGCTTGACCAAACGCAGACACAGGTTTCCAAGGATGATTTAACAGACAGCGCACTTTCAATTTTGGGAATACCGAACAAGCAAGGAAACACTGGCGGTGATACGCAGGGTGCGGTTGAGCTGAGAAACGGATGGGATTTTTCAAAATCAAGAGCAAGGCTTAAGGATCCGGTTGTTAAGACAGCAGAGAAGAGACTGGCCAAGGTTGCGCTGAATGTTATTCGCATTAAGAAAGAAGATCTGAAAATCACTCTTAGAGATTTTGATGTGCAGATTAACCACAGTCCACAAGATAATATGTATACCAAGTCGCAGACATTACTGCAACTTCTGCAGTGTGGTATTCATCCGCTTATTGCAATCAAAACGGTTGGACTTTGGGGAGATTGTGAAAAGACTTTCAACCTTTCCAAGCCTTACCTTGATGCTCTGTGGAAAACTGCTGACATTATCAATATAGAAGAGCAGATGGCGAAAGCACAGGAAATAGTAAAACAAATGCAAAATAAAACAGTTGCCTAGAAATAGGTAGCTGTTTTTATTTTATAAAAATTCGCAAAGCCGTGAGCGTACAAATCGGCAATGTCACTCGGTGTCGTTGCACCGTAAAAAAACGTAGGACATAACGGAGGTAATTTATGAAGAGAGAAGATTTAGCGGCAATGGGATTAACTGATGAACAGATTGAAAAGGTTATTGCCGAAAACGGCAAAGATGTTCAGACAGCAAATGCCAAGGCAACCAAAAACAATGCTGAACTGGAACGGTTACAGGGCATTGAAAAAGAGTTTAATGCCATGAAAGACCAAAATCTTTCCGAACAGGAAAAGGCAGCGAAGCAGTTAGAGGAAGCAAATAATCGTATCGCAGAGTTGGAAAAAGCACAGACTTTAGCAACTCAGCGTACAAGTGCGGCTGACAAATTCAAAATCACATCAGAACAGGCGGCACAGGTTGTAAAGGATGACGGCAGTTTTGATTTTGATGTTCTCGGAAAAATTATCTCTGATAAAGAGACTGCTGCGGCACAAGCCAAGGAGCAGGAGATTGCAAACGGATCTACTAATCCTGGAGGTGGAATTGCTGGCGGTGGAAAAGATGACAAAAAAACAGAAGCCGAAAAAGCGGCTGAAAAGATTGGCAAGACTTTAGCTGGAACAAACAAAGAAGCCGAAGCTGTAGTTAGCCAGTACTTATAAGGAGGTACACAAAATGAAATTCTCTGAAACAAGTGTAACTACCCAGTTAGAAATTCTTAAGAGAAAGCTGGGCGGTGAATTATTTGTTCCTATTAAACTGGATGCAAGTGCTTTCACTAATGGTGTGTGCAAGGCTGGTAATCCTATTAGTGCGACAGGAAAGAAAGTAAATGGCGGAAGCACCGATGATGCAGCAGTAGGTATTTTGCTTAACGATGTTTACGATAGCAACCCCAACGGAACTATCATTAAGGCTTTTGCCTGTGTAAATGAAGCAAATGCTAACGCAAATGCAGGTATTACCATTGCCGATGGTGTAAAGACAGGATTATCACTGATTGTATTTGAATAACTGAAACCGACTACAGACAGATGTAGCCGCTGACCGCTGAAAGATAGCGGTAGAAAGTGAGGAAATAATGAACATTAGAGATGCCTACAATGCGAAAGCAATCGCACTTGTGCATACAGAAGTTGCAAGTAATAAAATTGCATATCTTGGTTCCGGCTTATTCCCCGCCAAGAAGAAAATGGGACTGGATTTGAAGTGGATTAAGACTTCTAATGGACTTCCTGTTACCCTGAAAGCATCTAATTTTGATGCAGTTTCCACTATCAGAAGCCGTGAAGGATTCAAGATGCAAGAGACAGAAATGGCATTCTTCCGTGAATCTATGATTATCAAAGAACAGGACGAACAGGAAATCATGCGTATTAAGGACAGCACAGACCCTTACGCAGCAGAAGTATTAAGCAGAATTTTTGATGATGCAAATACTCTTGTGGAAGGTGCTGATGTAGTTCCTGAACGTATGATTATGCAGCTGCTTGCACCCAGTGACGGATCTCCTAAGATTTCCATTCAGGCTGACGGTGTAACCTACGCTTATAACTATGACCCTAACGGAACCTACAAAGCCAACAACTTTGCAGAACTTACAACTACGACCGATAAGTGGTCTGATACCGAGAACTCTGATCCTATGGATGATGTTTCCGTAGCCATTGATGCCGTAGAAGAAGCTACTGGCGAGAGACCTTCCATCATGATTGTCTCTAAGAAGACCATGAACTACTTAAAACAGAACAAAAAGATCAAGAGTGCTGTTCTTGCACAGAATACAACCGCAAATGTATTTATGACCGATGCGAGAGTAAAGGAACTTTTCTCTACCGAACTTGGCATTAGCATCATTGTATACACTAAGCAGTACAAGGATGAAAGCGGAACTGCTCATAAGTTTTATCCTGATGGATTTGCGACCCTTATTCCTAACGGTGCACTGGGTAGTACATGGTACGGCACTACTCCCGAAGAGCGTACACTCATGGGTAATCCTGCCACAGATGTAAGACTTGTGAATACTGGTGTTGCTGTTGCTGTCAGCGTAACAGAGGATCCCGTACAAACCAAGACTACAGTATCAGAAATCGTACTGCCTTCCTACGAGAGAATGGATAGCACCTATGTAATTAAGTGCTACTAATCGGAGGTATGCTGATGAAATTTGATTACAAAGTCAAATACAAAGGCAAATGGTATCTTCCGGGAGAAGAAATCCCGGAGGAAACCGTCACCGAAGTAAAAGAAGAAATCCCGGAGGAAACCGCATATACTAAGACGGAAATCAACCGTATGTCTACGGCAGACTTGCAGAAGTTAGCCGCAGAACACGGTGTCTCAGGTGCGGAAGAAATCAGCGGTGCGGAACTGAAAAAGATTCTGATTGAAAAGTTTGAACTTTAAGAGGTAGCACATGGCAGAATATACGACTTTGGAGCAAGTAAAAATCCGTCTGAAACAATTTCATATTGATTCTGAAAGTTCCGAGGTCGTGTTTGACCATTTGGAAGAAAATCCTCTTTTGGAACAACTTATCAGTCAAGCAGAAGCCGACATCAGAGCAAAGAGAATATACCCGAAAAGCTACACGGAAGAGAAGATTGCTGCGGATATGAAAAAATTTCAGTCCGTTGTGGTTAATCTTGTCGTGTATGACAGATCGCAAGCCGGTGAAAACTTCATGGCAAGCTATTCAGAAAATGGTGTGTCGAGAACATGGAGAGACCGTGAGGATCTGTTTGTTGGTGTATTTCCATTTGCAAAAGTTTTATAACCCCATCGAAATCGAGGGGTTTAGAAGATTGTGCGTGACCATGTTACTGATTCCAGTAATAAGGTTGCAGGCGGCACACTTTAAGGGTGGTGGGCGGTGTGCCAACAAACTAGGAAGGCGGTATATGATGTGACTATAGAGTTATCTACAGCAATCATTATAAGCGTGTTATCACTCGGTTTTTCCGTCTACATTGGTCTGAAAAACAGCAAAAGAACAGACACAAAGGATATTGAGGAACGTGTGAAAGAAAACACACGCATCAACATGAAACTGGACACCATCCTTGATACTATCAATGAAATGAAAAGCGAGCGTTCAGAGATGAAGAAAGAGCTTGCAGAGCATGAACAGAAGCTGACAAAGGTTGAAGCCAGTACGGCATCTGCACATCATAGACTTGATGGAATTGAGGAAAGACTTAACATTAAAGAGAACGGAGGTAAGGAATGATGGATTTTTCACAGGTAGGAACTTGTGTTGCAATCGTGGTTATTTGCTATCTTGCCGGTATTGGAGCGAAGCTGATTCCGGTTATTAAAGATAACTACATCCCGGTTGTTGTCGGCATTGTCGGTGGCATTCTCGGAGTAGTAGGAATGTATGTTATTCCGGATTTCCCGGCAAATGATGTGCTGAATGCGATTGCGGTAGGCATTGTTTCCGGTTTGGCAAGCACTGGTGTAAATCAGATTTACAAGCAGGTGAAGAAAGATGCTTGACATTAACAAGCAGGACATGAAGTACTCACGGCAGGGAGAAAAAGTCACGATTTATGACCGGGACGAAAACGGAGAAATAAAGTACATTGAGATGGACGGAGAAAGGATTCCAGTGGTTTTGAGAGAAACTACCGGATATTCTGAACCCGTCCTTTTTTCTGCCAACATCAGCAATAAGCTGTCGGAAGTACTGGTAAAGGAATTTGGTATTGATGATTCCAGTTCGTATTGTCAGATTGTGACCGACAAAGGCTATTTGCCGATTAAGGCAGGGGATGTTATCTGGAAGAAGTCGGAAGTAGGTCATGACGATGACGGACTTGTGGACAGCAAGACTGCGGACTATGTTGTCAAAGGCGTTGCAGATGAAGGGCTGACAGCAGATTTATTTTTACTGCAAAAGACGGTGAAGTGATATGGGAAAGACAATCAACATTAACCTGTTTGACCCAAAGTCCATACAAGCGGCTGTAAAGGCTCTTAGAGACTATGAAAATAGTTTAGAGTATAAATGTAGACTACTGGCAGAAACGCTGGCAGAAAAGGGCGTAGAGATTGCTAGAGTGCAGATTGCTGACCTTGATGCTATCTTTACATCAGAACTTTTGCAAAGCATTCATGCGGAATACGTTGGCTCTGTAAAGGGTGGCGGTGTTTGGTCGGTGGTTGCCGGTACAGACCATGCGCTTTTCGTTGAGTTTGGTACTGGTGTTGTTGGAAAGCAGTCGCCATATCCATATCAACTACCGGAAGGTGTTGATTGGCAGTATGCAAGCGGAAAAACCATAAGGCAACTTGCGGATGGAAGATATGGTTGGTTTTATCCTGCGGATGACGGTAAATGGTATTTTACAGAAGGTATGCCGTCAAGACCATTTATGTACCTGACTGCAATAGAACTTCGTGATATTGTATCACAGACAGCAAAGGTGGTGTTTGGTAGTGGATAATGAATATCAATGGGTATCAGATTTCAAAGTAAAGATTGCATCGTACTTAAAAATGAAGATACCACAGAGCCATCCTAAAGCTTATGTGACAGACAAAAGTAAAGATTTGTCAGACCCTACATTCCCTACGGTGTACTTTCATGCTATGCCGTTTACAGAGACTGGACAAGACCTTGAAGCACGTTCGGTTAATGGAATCACAGCATCATACCAGGTGGATGTGATAACCAACAAAAGTCAGGAAGAAGCCGAAGCTATCATGGCTACGGTTGCCGGTCTTTTCAAACGTCTGCGATTTCAGATTACTTCCATGCCGGAGTTCAATAATACTTCGCAGGACACATACAGAAGCACTGCACGGTTCAGAAGAAGCGTAGGTGCTGATGATAAATTGTAACTATTAGAGCCATTCGGCTCTATTTTTTTATGCAAATTTAAGGAGGTATAAATTATGGCAGCAGCCGGAATTTCTACTTTAGGTATTACTTTCGGATATGGTACAGAGACAACCGCCGGAACAAAACCTACAAGTTTTAAGCAACTTACAAGAATTAATGCCATTGGCGGCATCAACATTGAACCGGAACAGATTGATGCTTCTGCGTTAGAAGATGCAATCACCAGATATGTAAAAGGTCGTGCAGATACTGGTGGATCTTTTGCAGTCACAGTCAACTTTACATCAGAGACCGTGGCTGAATGGACTGCACTTATCACAGCCTATAAGGCTCTTACTGGCGGAAATAGAATGTGGTTTGAAACTGTCATTCCCGGAGAAGAGAAATCTTTCTTTGTTGTTGCACAGCCGCCCGAGCAGATTCCACAACCCGAAATCGGACAGAACGAACTTCTGACGATCGAAATGAATCTTACCATTGAGGAATACAAGGGATTGGATGCTACCGTTGCACTGACAACGGGGGAATAGCAAGTCAGTCAGAAACAAATAACACTGCCGTGGCTGACTTTGATGAAGCGGTAGATGAAACATTAATTTAGCAAAAAGAGAGCCGTCTTCGGGCGGCTCCTTTCCAACAAAATGTTGGGGAAAGGATAAAATATGCTGAAAGTAAAATTTGGAGAAAAGGAACTGAACATTAAATTTGGTTACGAAGCAACCGTAAAAAACAACATTATCAAGAAACTGGCAAGCCTTGAAAAGCAGGAAGACGGCATTGAATCCGTGAATAACATTCTCATGTTACTGCCGGAACTGATTCTTGTCGGTTTACAAAAATACCACTCTGATGAATACGGTTTCGACCCTTACAACAAAGAGCAGAAAGAAGCAAAGTTAAGCGAGGTTTATTCCATGCTTGATGATTATTTCGATTCTGAAGAATCTGACATTCAGAAATTATTTGCTGATGTGCAAGGAGAACTGCTTGAAAACGGTTTTTTAGCGAAGCTCCTGAAACAGGAGCAGGAGAAGAACTCCAAGAAAGCACCGGAGAAGTCAGAGAACTAACATGGGAAATATACTGTAAAGAAGTACGTCCTATGTGGCTTTTATGCACAAAAGGATACGGATTTACAGTAAAAGATATAGATTCTTCCTGCCCTGCGGATTTAGAGCCTTATGCAGAAGCGTACAAGCTAGAAATGAAGCAGAGAGACAGAGAAATGTGGATGTGGTGGGGAGAATATGGACTAGCAGCAACATCTGTTGCCGTAGACCATTGCCTAAACGGTCGAAAAGCACAATCGAAGTATATTGACAAGCCTATTATAGAACGTGCTGACATTGCTAATAATGAAAAAGAAATTCAGAAGCAAAGGAAAGCGTTCCTTGCAGGACTTATGGCAATGCAGGCTAATTTTGAATTATCACATCCCAAAAAGGAGAAACAAACATGAGTTTAACAGTAATTGATGTGTCCTCATACCAGGGGACAATTAACTGGTGGGCGGTAAAACAGAACGGTATTGATTTTGCTATTCTAAAGGTCATCCGTAAGGATTTGAACCCGGACAAGAAGTTTGAAGAGAACTGGAAAGGTTGCCAAGAACACAACGTTCATGTGCACGGAGTATATGAATACGGATATATTACAACGGTTGCAAAATCACGATCTGATGCAAGAAGAGTGCTTACTATTCTTAACGGTAGAAAAGTGACAGTATATCTTGATGTTGAAGATGCCGTGATGAAAGGCCTTGGCAAAAATATTATTCCTATTATCAATGCTTACGGCAAGGTCATCACCGATGCAGGATTGTCATTCGGTGTATACACTGGGGAAAGTTTTTACAAGACATACATTAAGCCTTATGGCGGTGTGAGTTATCCCATGTGGATCGCACGGTACGGCAAGAATAACGGCAAGTGTGATGTGAAGTATCAGCCGCAAGTACCGAATATGGTAGGCTGGCAGTATACTTCTAAAGGGCGTGTAGGCGGCATTGTAGGCAATGTAGACATGAATGTATGGTACAAGGAATTAGAAACCGTATATGAGGATTCTACAAGCCATAGCAACCCTTATACAGAGCCGGAAAGACTTCTTTATTACAAGCGTCTGGCAATGATGAAGGGAAATGATGTCAAGTGGGCACAGTACGAACTTGTAAGGAAAGGCTTTATGCCGTCTGTAAATGCAAAAGGTAAGACGAACATTGACGGAAGTTTCGGAAAAACCACTTCTGATGCAGTAAAAGCATTCCAAAAGAGTGTCGGTATCAAAGTGGACGGAAAAATCGGTGCGGTTACAAGGGCATATCTCAAAAAGTAATTTTAGGAGCGGTAGGTGTCACAGCTTGCCGCTCTTTTTCTTGGAAGTGACAGACACTTCCTTTTTTATTGCGGTAAAGGCGGTGCGGTATGACAGATATTGATTCTTTGCAGATTAAAATAAAAGCGGATGCGAATAACGCAAGTAACGCACTGGATAAGTTGGCAAATAGCCTTACGAATTTTCAGAAAAGCTTGTCTATTGATACGTCCAAACTGACAAGCATTTCTAATAGCATACAGAGTATCGCAAATGCCGCCAGTTCAATGAATGCGAGCGGTATTAAGAATATCTCCACATTGACAAATTCCATTAACAGAATGGGGAAAATAGATACAAGCGGATTAAGCAGGATTTCATCTGCACTGAAGACTTTTTCTGCTGACATGGCAGGAACTAAAGTAGATGGAGTAGGGGATATTGCTAGCATAGCATCTTCGATTTCAAGACTTGGTGGTGTGGCATCCGGCAGAGCAATCACGAACATTCCTTTACTGGCAAAGAATTTGAAGCAGTTATTTACAACTCTTTCAACCGTTCCAAATGTCAGTGAGAACATTATCCGAATGACAAACGCACTGGCAGGACTGGCATCTACCGGTGCAGCATCCGGGAGAGCCGCAAACTCTTTAGGACGTAATCTGAACACCTATACGGTAAGCGCAAGAAGAGCCACGAAAAGCACATTTAGCCTTGCTGCGGCTTTCGGCAGATTCTACGCAACATATTTCCTTGTGATCCGTGGAATTAAAAGTCTGTGGAAGTCCATAGAGGGAACTACGGACTATATCGAAGCATTTAACTACTACACGGTAGCATTTAATAAAGTCGGCAAGGAATGGGGCAAGGATTTTGAAAAATTCGGTTACGACAACGCAGAGGATTATGCACAGAGTTTCGGAAACCGTGTAAATGAACTGCTTGGTAAAATGTCCGGTCTGAAAGTAGATGTGGATAGTGGACTGATTTCTGAAAGCGGAATGAAAAACCTGGGACTGAATTTACAGGAGATTACGCAGTACGCTTCACAGCTTGCATCTATTACCAACTCTTTAGGGCAGACCGGAGAAGTCACTACGGCAATTTCAAAGTCTATGACAATGCTTGCCGGGGACATTTCATCTCTGTTTAACGTGGATTTCAGTACAGTCGCAACAAACTTACAGTCCGGTTTGATCGGTCAGTCAAGAGCACTGTATAAGTATGGTATTGATATCACAAATGCCACACTGCAGACTTATGCTTACAAATACGGCATTGAAAAGGCTGTATCTGAAATGTCACAAGCAGAAAAACAACAGTTGCGTCTACTGGCAATATTAGACCAGTCCAAAGTATCATGGGGAGACTTGGCGAATACAATCAATTCTCCAAGTAACATGATTCGCCAGTTTACCAACAACGTAAAAGAAGCCGGCATGGTACTGGGGCAGTTGTTTATCCCGGTATTGCAGAAAGTACTTCCTGTCATTAACGGTGTCGTAATTGCGATTAAGAGACTGCTTGTCAGTGTGGCAAATTTACTGGGAATCAAGATTGACTTTTCGTCATTCGGTCAAGGTGTATCCGGGTACAATGAAGAGTTGGAAGGCACTGCAGATGCACTGGATAAAGTTGGTACAAGCGCAAAAAATGCTCAAAGCGGAATCAGAGCATTTGATAAATTGAAAGTTATTTCAATGCCAAAATCCAGTGGTTCCGGAAGTGGTGCTGGTGGAGCAGGAATTGACCTTACCAAAGAAATCATGGATGCTACTGCAGAGTACGAAAAAGTATGGCAGGAAGCATTCGACAAGATGCAGAATACAGCTATGGGCTGGGCTGATAAAGTAAGCAAGGTGTTTAAGCCAGTGAAAGACATCATAGAAGATCTGGCATATGCATTTAAGTTTGATTCTGATGCCTGGTTTAAGGTTGCCGGAATGGATACGTCCAAACTGGTAACTGGTATTTTTGACTGGTTCACAAGAGCAATAGATTCTGTTGACTGGGAAAAAATCGGAAGACACATAGGTAGTTTCTTGGACGGAATTGATTGGACGGCAATCTTTACTTCTGCAGGAAACTTCATAGAGACTGCCATAGATGCGGCTATCGATTTGTGGAAAGGAAGTTTTGATGCTGCACCGATTGAAACCACGATTATCACAGCAATAGGTCTTTTAAAGTTTACTGGTGTTGGAGATATCATATGGGGAAAAATATCGGACAAGTTATCAGCCAAAGTACTAGGATCAAGTATAGGAATAGTTCCGACAATTGCAATAGCTGCTGTTACTTGGGAGATTGGATTTAATGTAGGAAAATCTTTAGGGAAAGCATTGTTCCCAGAAGACGCAGAGTACTACGACATTTTTACGTGGTTTGGTGAAAATGGTTTTTTTGATACATTAAAAAATACTGATTTTACCACATTAAAAACTGCGTGGGATGATTTATACAAAGATATAACAGATAATGATTTGTATAGATTCTTGACAGGAACAATGTTGCTTCCAAAACATAGCACTCTTGATGATTTTGGAGATAAAATTGATTGGCTAATTGATAAAATAAAAAATACAAAAGTAGATATGTCAGATACTTTTGGTCTGTCATCTGCACTTATCAATATAGCACCACTTGTTGGAAACTGGTTTAATGAAAATGTATCTCCTTGGTTCACAAAGGAAAAGTGGCAAGGAATGGGTCAAACTATAGAGTCATCACTTTCTGAAAAATGGACTTCTTTTACAACATGGTGGAACCAAACAGGATTTTCAAATTGGTGGAAAAAAATTTCAGAGCAGTTTGGACCAACAAAATGGAATAAATTGCTTGAAAACATTCCAACGGCGTTTAGAACAGCATTTAAAACAGCAGCTAACGTTGCAATAGCTCCTTTGAACCTTGTAATAAGTGGAATAGAAACCATGATAAACAATGCCATAGACCTTATTAATGGTTTGATGTCTGCAGCAAGGTTAATACCTAAAATTGGTGACGCAGTTCCGAATAATATACAACACATTAGTGTTGGAAGAATACCTACATTTGAAAAAGGTGGTTATGTTCCGAGCCGATACACAATGTTTATGGCAGGAGAAAACGGTGTACCGGAGATTGCCGGGACAGTAGGAGGCAAGACAGCGGTTGCCGGTGGAGTTGAAATCACTGGAATCAAAGATGCTATTAATTCCACGGCACAACAGGAAATTGCACTTCTGAAACAGAATAATCAGCTACTGCAAGGAATCCTTGAAAAAGAGTTTGGAATAACAACCGATCAAATTGGAATTGCAGCAAGACAATACGGTCAAGAGCAATTTAACCAAAAACACAAGAATGTATATGTATTTTAACACAGACAGCACTCTGAATGGGTGCTGTCTATTTTTATGCAATGAGGCGGTGAGCGTATGTCAGCATATCAAGGATGGCTTTTAAAAATTGGAGATTACGTTATTGACCAGTCAAGATTTATAGCCGCTGAAAGTTATCAGCCGGCCGTAAATATGCAAGATGTAGACCCGTGGACTGATGCAAATGGATACGTACATAGAAATGCTGTGGAGCTAAAAGCATTAAGTGTTGATTTTTCCACGCCTGCGATGCTGACGGATGACGATTTGCAAGAGTTACTGTCCGGGATACGAAGAAACTTTATTGATGCAACGGAACAGGGATGTAATATCACGGCATACATTCCATTTTTAGGTCAATATGTCACACAATATGGATATATGGCTGATATAAAGCCTACAATCTACGGAACTTATGACGGAGAGATTAAATACAATCAGATAGAATTTTCATTTGTCGGAGGTGTAGCGAATGAGTAACTATACCTATGCGGATTTGTTTGATAAAAGCGCATCCAAAAAGGAAATCACGATTGAAACAGAGGACAAGTCTGTAAAAATCACCAACAGCGAAATCCATTTTGAACAGTTTGAATTAAAAGAAATACTATGTGATGATGATTACCTTACATTTGGACAGTGCAATGCATCACAGCTGAAATTCAAAATTTCCAACGTGTTCACAAGCATGATTGGGAAACAGATAAATGTTTCTGCTGTGATTAATGGACATGCTGACACACCATTTATTTTCGGCAAATACAGGGTTGTTTCTGACAAGCTTACAGATGATAAGCGTTACCGCAATGTGACGGCTTATGATGCCTTGTATGATGTAGGAGAAGCAAATGTGGCATCGTGGTACAACAGTTTAACTTTTCCGCTTACACTTAAGGCATTCAGAAATAGTTTTTTTGCTTACTTTGGAATAGAACAGGTAGAGACTACGTTAGTTAATGATGACATGGAAGTGGCAGAAACCATAAAACCAAGCGAACTTTCTGGCCAGACGGTCATGGAAGCAATCTGCTCGATAAATGGATGTTTTGGCCATATTAACCATGATGGAAAATTTGAATATGTTTTCCTTAAAGAAATAATATCCGGTTTATATCCACATAAAGGATTATATCCACAGAAAGGATTATACCCTAGAAAAGGTTCTGAAAAAGAAAAGGTTACTGGTGGAAAATACAAATCAGTCAAATATGAAAATTTTGTCTGCCAAAAAGTTACAAAAGTGCAGATAAGACAATCAGAAAATGATATTGGTGCAGTTTACCCGGATACAGAGATTACCGAGAACGACAACAGTTATATTTTGCAAGATAATTTCCTTGTTTATGGAATGAGTGCAGATGCCCTAGAAACAATTGCAAGAAATCTGTATGAGGTTATTAAAGTTGTAAAATATAGACCTTATAACTGTGAAAAAATAGGAAATCCTTGTTTAAGCCTTGGAGAAGCAGTCAATGTATATACGGCTAAAGAAATCATAGAAAGCTATGTGTTGAGCAGAACATACAAAGGAATCCAACAACCGACAGACACCATATCAGCAAGCGGAAAATCTCCAAAGTACAGTGAACAGGTAAATGGAATTAACAAAAGTATAATTCAACTCCGTGGCAAGACTAATGAGTTGGAGCGTAATGTGGAAGAGACCAGGTCCGAAATCAAGGATGTAGAGAATGGACTGGATACAAAGATTACACAAAACGCAGGAAAAATTGAAGCAGAAGCAAAAAGGGCAACAGATACAGAAGTAGAATTGGCGGCGGCAATCTCAGTTCAAGCAGACCAAATCAAGTTGAAAGTTTCAAAAGGTGATGTCAGTTCTCAGTTAAGTGTTGAAAGTGGACAGGTAAGTATTTCTGGAAACCGTTTTGTATTGGAAGCAGATAACTGTAGCATATCAGCAGATGGAACTATAACAGCTAAAAACGCAGTAATGACTGGTAGTTTTAAGTCTATAGGGGAAGACGGAAGTTACACAGAAGTATCATCAGGTGAAATTAAATTTTATAACGAACTATTGCAAAGCACAGGATCTATAAAAGGATTGGGACAATATCTTACTATTGATGCTTCAATGGTAAGTGTAAGCGGAATTTTAGTGGTAGGAAATGGAGCAACATATGATTCACAATATGTAAAAAACATATCAACAACTTCTCAAATATTAGGCAGTAAGACAGTACTGACAAGTGCCACATTAAGTGTCACAAAAAATTATATAAATGGAACCGTATCAGATGTATCTTTGGTAACACAAACAGCCAATGTTGCTGATTATCCTGGACATAATGTTAATTTTATTACAGGAGTTTCATCACTTGGAGGTTTGCTCACTGCAACATCTGGAATTGTCACACTTATGACGTAGGAGATTTATTATGGTAAAAAAAATATTTATTCTTCAAACAATTATTGGAAAAACAATGAAAGAAGTAATGGAAAAAAGGCAAGAAATTCAGCAATATATAGCTTTTACCATTGGAATTTCCACGTTTACGGAAATCAATGCCACATTGTTTAGCACGGAAGATGGCGATGGTTTTGAAGATTTTATGAAGCAACTTATTGACATGTCGGATACAGTGGTTGCACAGAGCGGATATGAGGTATCTGAACTGTGCAAAAATCTGTATGCATATGCAGAAGAGCAAGGAAAAGAAATCTATGTAAGGGAGAATTGATATGGCAGCAAACTTTGAGATTAAGAAATTAAAAAGCAACCTTGTGACAGTATTAAATCAAACACCGTTGCCTATCGAGGTGAAAAGGCTTGTACTGTATGAAGTGTATTCGGAGACTAAACAGTTATCAGATATGCAGATTATGAAAGAGGAAAGCGAGGTATCTGCAGATGGCAATGAATAAGGTTTATACCAGAATTAATTGGGAAGATTATCCCAGTGAGAACACGGATTTAGATGCATACAATCTTAATCAGATGGATTATGCTATTGATGCGTTGGACAACCGTATCATATCACAGGATGCCTTAAAAGTAGACAAGTCTGCAATAAACGGAAACATTGCTGATTGGACTATGGATGAAACAACCGGTGTTATTACTATTACAAAATACAACGGTGAAAAAAATATTTTTGACCTTAACATTGAAAAAATTCCTGTCGGCTTTTCCATGTCTGATGACGGAATCATTACCATGACTACAGAAGATGGAACACAGTTTAAGGCTGATATTGGTTCTATGATTCCGGTGTTGACATTTGAAGATTCTGCAACCATAACTGTTTCCGTGACTGGTACTGGAAAGAATAAGACTTATTCTTTTTCAATCAAAACAGGATCAGTAACAGATGATATGCTGCAGCCTAATTATTTAGCAGATATTAGAGTAGAATCCGCAAATGCATCTGCTTATGCGCAATCCGCAAATGCAAAATCTGTATTGGCTGAATCTTATGCCGTAGGTGGAACCGGAACAAGAGAAGGAGAAGATACAGATAACGCAAAGTATTATATGGAGCAGGCAAAACAGCAAACAGGAGGAATACCAACAAAAGTTAGCGAATTAGAAAATGATGCTGGATACATTACAAAAAAAGTTTCTGATTTGACAAATTATTATGACAAAACCACTGTTGATAAAAAAATAGATGCAATTCCAAAACCAGATTTGACAAACTATTTGACCAAAACTGGTGATGGTAGTAATTTGACTGCGGCGTTTGAAGAAGCAACAACTTTAGAGGAATTAACGACAGGAGAAAAGTTATCATCTATTTTGGGAAAAATTAAACTGGCCGTAAAAAACCTCAAATCACTTATAAGCCTTATCGGAACTACCGATATTTCGGCTATTGGTGATGGGACTGTTACTGGGGGATTAAGTGATGTAAATAGCAAGTTAGACACCGCAACTGAAGCAATAGTTCATGATAATATCACTGGCATATTTACATATACCAAAATCGGACATATGTGCATTGGATGTGGTACATTAACCACCACAAATGATATAGATGCATACTCCGCTATAGTTAGTAATCTACCACAAACGTATACAGGTAATCCTTATCCTGGTGCCTTTGTTGCAGAGGATAATACTTATAATGATTTTTATATCAATGGTTCAGCAATCGTAAACCGTAAGCCAGTATCAAAAGGGCATACGTTGAGGCTATCATGTATCTACATGTGCCAATAATTATTCAAACAATACCTTCAATATCTATATTAAAAGTATTATTTTTACTTACGACAATAGTATTTTGCATATAATTTCCATTCCAGTTGATACCTATTTGATTATTTACATCATAGAAGTATATATTAATTCCAGTCCATCCTAAATTATTAATTATATGCGTCCAAGCTGGAATATCTTCTTTTGCCGTTAACTTTGCAATGACACGTATTGTTCGGTTTGTTGAATAAACATAAACACTGCCATCAACATAATCTGTGTTTATTTCCGATGTAATATCACTTATATAAATATTGCCTAACTTGCCATTTACAGAAGCAGTCATAAAAAATATTTGCGAAATAACAACAAAAAAGAGCATGGTGTAAAAGCCATGCTCTTAATCTATTTATCTGATTCCCCAGTCACCGTCATTGTTGACGAAACCAACCACATATCCTTTCATGTCATCAATAAGATTTTCCGGGAGTATGCTGTTCGGAGACATAAGCGGAACATATCTCCATTTTCTTACACCATCTTCAATTATATGTGTTTTCACGACAATATATATCCCACCATTACTGGTCACAATACATCGTTCACCGTCTTGCGGTTCACGATCCGCTGCAAGGAGAATAATTTCCCCCGGCAGATAAAACGGCATATAGTAGTCGCAAGGAATTTTCACACCGATATAAGCCTTGGATTTTATGTCTTCCGGCAAATTTTCTATGCACATGGGTTCCACGGCATTTGTGGTTGCGATAATTCCATTCATAAGTTGTGGATTAAGGACAGAAATATACTTGTGCGATTTTTCAAGACTGGAATAGATTTTAGCTTGGTGACGTATGAAGTAACGGATAAGGTACAGAGAGTGTTCCGGCAGACTGCGGCATATCTTGACAGATTCCAACATCTTATCTTCCATAGTGCCGCAACCTACCAGTTCATCTACACTGATTCCAAAGGCTCTAGCAAGCGCAACAGCGGTCGATAGCTTCGTGTCGTTAGAATTACCGTATAGTAGTGAATTAAGCGTAGAATAAGGCAAATTAGCTTCATCAGCAAGCTTGTAAACCGTCATGTCCGGTTCATTTAGAAATTCATGGAGATTTCCACGAAAACTTAACATATAATTAGTACGGTTGACTGATAAATGTGTCGAAATTTCTTTGATTCGGTCTTTTTTCATCATGTTTTTTATCCCCCTTTCACATGATACACTTGTAACATCCCTTGTTTCAAGGGACTTCAAGTTCTGGCGAGGGCGGTGTTTATTGGCGTTTTCACCGTCCTCTTTTGTTGATATTTTACAACAATAAAAAACGTGAGTCAAATATATTGATTGTTAAGAACATATGTTCTATAATTTAGGTATCGCTACCAAGTGCGGAAAGATTAGGGGGTGTACTATGGGGAAAGAAGATTACAAAGAGGAAATCACAAAGCTAATCAATGCTTGCGATAATTTACATTGGTTAGAGTGCATTTATGCCTATGTTAAAAAATTACTTAGATAAAGGAAAAGAGCCAAGGACTTGCGCATTGCCCTTGGCTTTTTCTTATTCGTTCTTTTTTGCGATTGAATCAATCAACTTTTCCAAAGAGTTCCATCCATCTTCGTCCAAGTTGGCCAGTGCGGATACAAGACGGTGCTTAAATGTATCTTCACCGGACTTTTGAATTTCTCCGAGCATTTCAGAGATTTGTTCATCTTTTGATTTCTGAACAAGCATTTCACCAGTTCCATTTCGGAGCCATTCTTCGTTTACATCAAACTCTCTGCAAATATCAGATATGGTTCTTTCCGATGGTGTCTTCGTGCCTATCTCAACTTGCGCAATATAGTTTCTTGACAAGCCGATTTGCTTTGAAAAATCATCTTGTGTCATATTCAAATACTTTCGCAAAGATTTGATTCTCTCATTCATTTACATCCCTCCTTTCACTAATAATATACATCAAAAAAGTCCCCAAGTCAACAAAAATATGTTGACATAAAGTTTCTCAGGGACTATAATGTGTTTACAAGGTCAACAGAAGAGAGGTGAGAATATGGAAAAACAGAGATATGTGGTCTTAGACAAAAATGGTAAAGCAAATATAGTTCAGAAAGCTGATTCACGTTTTGTTGGAATTGACGAGATGGCACAGCACATTGCCATGAATGTTATTGATGACTACAAAAGCATTATAGATGGCGATAAGAAAATCGAAGAAACAAATATTGATTTGTCTATCAAAGTCCTTACCGCCATTTCACCTTTTAGGAACGGCTCTGTATATGGAAAGGATTGCTAATTGCTTCGGCTTTTGCTAATTGTGGTTTTTCTTTCGGTAAAGAATTGACGATTTCTGAATAGTATTGGTCGTACAGGTTCTTAAAATCATCAAAATTTCCGGTATATCCACAGATTTTAGCAATAGCGTAAGCGGATGCGTATTCTTTGTAATCCAAATTATTTCACCTCCTTATTAAAAAGATAAGGAGAGTATATCACAAAAAGGAAGTGAATTGAATGAGTGAAAAAGAGAAAAAAATCGTTGAGAAGTTAAAGAGAGCCATTCCGAATATGTCCGATTTCGACAAGGGATATATTCTCGGGAAAACAGAAAAAATGGCAGAGGAATCTGCCGAGAGAGGTGAGAAGAGTGAAAACATCAAAAATTGAGATTCACCAGTGTGACGGTGAAGAGGGGATTTTTACAGAAGTCCTCATTGATGGTCACAAAATCAACGGTGTGAGAAGTTTCACACTGAAACAAGGGGTCGGTGATGATGTTCCTACTCTGACACTTGACCTTAATGCACTTAATATTGCAACGGATATGAGAGTGTTGCGGATTATGCAGGATGGGTTAGGAGAAATCGAAAGCATAAAGCTTAGGAGCAGAGAAATTCCTATCAGCTTTTCGAAAGAATAGGCTCCCATATTTCAGAGAGCCATTCCATTACTTGTTGATGTTTTTGAGAATTGAGCATTGGTTAGGATGGTCGCAACATCCAGTCAAACCTGCATAAATACAATTCAATCTTCCATTTATGGTTTTTCTACTTAAATCCTCTTTAGAGGTTGCATTTATGGAAGAAAATTCAACAGAGTAATTTTTATTTTGCTTATCGCAAAAACCATTGTATACCAAACTATCACCTCCTTATAGGAGAGTATACCACAGAAAGGAGAACAATGAACGAATTACAAACATCAAACATGAAAACACCCATTGAGATTGCGCTGGGTGTTGATGAAAACGGAATGACTACTGCAAGAGCATTGTATGAGTTCTTAGAACTTGCGCAAGGTCAGTTTGCAAGATGGGCGAAAGCAAACATTGAAGCAAACGAATTTTACGAGGAAAACAAGGATTGGTGGGGGTTCGACATCGTGTCGAACGGTAATAATTGCAAGGATTATCGACTAACTACCGACTTTGCAAAACATCTGTCAATGGAAAGCCATTCTGCAAGGGGCAAAGAAGCAAGACAGTATTTTATCACCATAGAGGACAGGGCGAAACAGGAAGTAATCAACCGTTCACAACTTTCTCCACAGATGCAAATGGTTATGTCACTGGCTGAGAGCATGGCACGACAGGAACTGGAACAGAAGAAACAAGCTGAACAGGTTCAGAAGTTGGAAAGTACAGTCACCAACATGAAAGACATTTTCACGAAGCCTATCGGAGACTGGAAATCTGAAATCAATGCACGGGTACGGGAGATTTCAGTTAAGAGCGGAATTGACTATCAGACACTTTACAATCAGATGTATGGTGAATTGGAAAATGAAGCACATTGTGTTTTAGCAAGGCTTCAGGGCAATAAAATCAAGCGTATGGAAGATGCCGGAAACACAAAAACAGCTATCAAAGAGGGAACTACAAAGATTGCGGTTATTTTTGACAATGTAAGACTGAGAGTAATCTTTGAGAATATCGTAAGGAGATATGCTATGAGGTATTGCGTATGAGAAAAATAGTTGAGGTTGTCCTTATGGTTTTCTTTTGGTTATTAGGAATATTCACGGGGGTGATTCTACTCTATGTTATATAGAGAAAAAAGAATATTAAAGAAGAGAAATAAGGAAAATTGTAAATCAGCTCCTTTAAAAATCAAAATAAAGTTTTGGTTTATTAGAAACGAGGAAATTCTATGGACGATATTTGTTTCTACTATAACCAGTTTAATAGTCCAGTTAGCAATAAAATATTTGATATGAAAAGGAGATTGTGGATTTTATGAGAACAACAATAAAGCTGTTTCTTCCTATTATTATAGCACTCTCCATCACATTTACTTCCACAGCACAGCCATCCGGCAGTTTTATCTCCGAGGAAGCGCAGGAATCGTGTGTAAAGTACGGTGAGGAATACGGCATCTGCCCGGAACTGCTCATGGCAATGATCGAGAAAGAATCTTCCGGCAGACCGGATGTGGAAAGTGGCGGTTGCAAAGGTCTGATGCAGATTTCTGACAGATGGCACAAAGACCGCATGGAGCGTTTGGGAGTTACGGATATTTACTCTGTGGACGGTAATATCCATGTGGGAGCCGACTATTTATCGGAATTGTTTGAAAAGTACTGTGATGTAGGAATTGCCCTCATGGTTTACCACGGTGAGAAGAACGCAGCTACAAAGACAGAATTAAGTGATTACGCAGACTGGATATTAACCAGGAGCGCAGAACTGGAAAGGATGAATGAAAAATGACGAACAGAGAGAAGTATGCGGAACAGATTATTAATATGGCTGTAAATGACATTAAAATAACTGTTGATAAGGAAGGAAGATTGAGCGATTGCTTTGCTATTAATTGCAAGGATTGCGCATGGAGCAGTTGCAACCAATGCAGAAAAAAATTTAGGGAATGGTTAGAACAGGAATATGTAGAACCTGTTGTTGACTGGTCGAACGTGGCGGTGGATACAAAAGTGTACGTAAGAGATTCCGACAGTGACCCTTGGGAACCTAGATACTTTGCAAAATTTGAAGATGGGAAAATATTTGTATGGACTAATGGTGCTACTTCTTTTTCAAGGAACAGCGTTTGTGGTTCCTCATGGTGGAATCAAGGAAAACTTGCGGAGGACACCGTATGAGTGCCAAAAAGCGGTTTACCGTCAAAGGGTGCATCGGAAAGATATTTTACAGTCCGAAAGAATGGGAAGTTGACCGTGAAACAGCATTCTATTACAGAATTGTAAACCGCAATACCGGGAAGAAAAAATGGTTAAGAAAGGAGTATTTTCATGCAGAAGCGACAAATTATCCCCATCGTCCGTGCGAATGAGATTCTGATTGCGAGACTGTTAGATGCAGGAATCTTGTATATCAGCGAAGAGGACAACATGATCCACGTAACAGAAGACTGAAAGCCGGAGGAGTGAGGAAATGGAAAGGAAGATAAGAAAAATCTTGGTAGAACTGGGGCTAAAACAGTACTTGCCGGGATTCCAGTACATCATCGAGGTCGAAACGCTGATGTTTGAGAATCGGAACAGAAGACTTTCTGAAATCTACCGGATTATCGGAGAGGAACACAGCACAACCAAGGAAAGCGTGTACCGGGCGATCAAGTGGGCTGTTGATAAGATGAACCCAACCACAGAGTTGTACAAGAAAATCAATGAGACAGACAAGCCGGTCTCAATCTATATGTTTGTTAATTCACTGTATTTATATCTTTGGGAGGATAGGAAAAATGAGGATTAAGCACATCTTTTTGCAGAATTTCTGCAAGTTCTATGGTTCTAACGTAGTGGACACTGATTTATACGACCGGACAGAGGTTTCCGGTGTAAATGAAACAGGTAAGTCCACGATCAAAAGAACAATTCAGTATATTTTTGGATGCCGTGACGAGAACGGCAGAGAGATCACCGGAATCAGACCGCACGATAAGGACGGCAATGACATTGACGGAGATATTACCACAGAAGTTACCGTGGAGATTGACGGTACAGACAAGGTTCTGAAAAAAGTATGCCGTCATAACTTCAATAAGAAAGGCGAGTTTACCGGCAATGTCACGGATTACTATGTGAATGATATTCCAAAAAAGGCAGCAGATTTTGAAGCATTTTTGGAAGAGAGTGTATGCGGAAAATATAAGTTTTCACTTTGTATCAATGCTATGACACTTCTGCTGAAAGGTGTCACGGATCAGAGAGCAATTCTTGCTGATATGTTTGGCCAGCACAGTAATGATGACATTTGCAATCAATTTCCGGAGTTTGAAGCATTAAGGACTGTTCTGCAGGACGGAACGGTTGACGAACTGAAAAAGTGTTGCAATACGCAGTTGTACGGCAAAAGGGGAAGAAATGGAACTAAAGGCTTGCAGGACCTGTTAGATGAAATTCCGAGCCGAATTGACGAGGTGAGCCGTCAGAGAGTGGATATTGACCTTGCGGATCTGGAACTGAAAAAGAAAGCTTTACTGGATAAGCTGTCAGATAACATTAAGCAGCAGACAGATACGCAGAACAGCATGAAGTCCTACGATAAGCTTTCTGATGGAATTATTGAGTTAAAAGGTCAGTTGAGCGCATTGCAGCAGAAAGCAAATGAAAAACTGGATGCGGACAGAAGAGAGAAGCGCACGGCACTGAACCTGGTTCAGAATGAGCATCAGAAAGAGTTGCTTAAGGCAGATACCATTCGTGAAGAAATCACGGCACTGGAAAAGCGTATCGCACAGTATGAGCAGAAGAGACAGGAATTGAAGAAGAGTTGGGATTTGAATAAAAGCCTTAAATTTGATGAAAACTCTTTGATTTGCTCCTACTGTGGACAGGAATATCCGGAAGAGAAGAAAGAGCAGTTAAGAACGGAGTTTGATACGCATAAGGCACATGAATTGGAACTGATTACCAAAGAGGGTTCTTCCTGTGCTGACCATATCAAAGCGGATCAGGCAGAACTGGAGCATAAGCGTGAGGAACTGAAAAAGACAGAGGATGAAGTGGAACGGTTGGAAAAAGAGATTGCCATTGCTGATAATGTCTTAAATTCCATTCCGGCAAGCGTGGATATTTCCAACACAGAAGAATACAAAGCTATCCAGTCACAGATTGCTGAGAAAGAAGCTTCCATGAACAAATTCACTGACATGAATCTTCTCAGAATCCAGTTAAAAGGTGATGAAGAGCAGATCCGCAATGATATTTCTGTGGTTGATAAGTCTTTGGCGAGTGTAAGCATTAACGAGAGTGTGGATAAGCGTATCACAGAACTGGAACAGGAGCGCAAGAACATTGCACAGAAGATTACGGATGTGCAGGCACAGCTTGACCTGTTAAAGAAATTCAGCCGGAAGAAGAACGAACTGTTGGAAGCTGATGTGAACAAGTATCTTTGCTTCTGCACTGTGCGGATGTTCAGACCTCTTGTGAATGGTGACACGGAAGAATGTTGTGACTTTACATACCGTGGAGAGCCTTACAGCCGGAACATGAACCACGGAGCAAGGATTCTGACGGAGATTGACATTTGCAATGCGTTTCAGAAGCGGTGTGGTGTGGAATTGCCTATCATGGTTGACGATACCGAAAGCCTTGACCCTTGGAAGATTCCTGATGTTGACAGTCAGTTGATTATGTTCCGAAGAAGTGATGATGCGAGTTTGAAAGTGGAGGAAGTACCTAATGCCTAATGATGATTATGATATGGATAAAAAAGTTGAGATTTCTGCTGATGAAATGTGCAGAGCAATAGTAAAAACAATGGAAGAAGAGCCGTTTGATTCTTTAATTGAAGAAAACCCACTTATGATAATTACTTTTGCCCAATTTGGAGCAAAAGTTACCACAAAATTATTTGCAGATAAGATAAAGAAAGGAGCTGCGGAAAATGGCAGAAGTAATTAAAAGTTACAAAGGATTCAACAAGGACATGACTTGCCGTGGATTCCAGTACGAAGAGGGCAAGGAGTACGAAGAGGAAACAGAAGATGTATGTCATAGTGGATTCCATGCTTGTGAACATCCTCTGGATTGCCTTGGTTACTATTCGCCGAACGAATCTGTTTACCATGAGGTGGAGCAGAGCGGTGAATTTGACAGAGGTGAAGATGATTCCAAGGTTGCATCAACAAAAATTAAGGTCGGTGTAAGACTGGACGTTGCTGGACTGGTAAAGGCAGCCATTGATTTTACTATGAGCAGAGTTAAAAAAGAAGCTAGAAGTGATGAAGACTGCGGTGCATCTTCTGCGACAGGTTACTGCGGTGAATCTTCTGCGACAGGTGACTGCGGTGCATCTTCTGCGACAGGTTACTGCGGTGCATCTTCTGCGACAGGTGACTACGGTGCATCCTCTGCGACAGGTGACTACGGTGCATCATCTGCCACAGGTAACTGCGGTGCATCCTCTGCCACAGGTTACAAAGGTGCATCCTCTGCCAACGATTCCGAGAGCGTTGCGGTTGCATGGGGATACAAAGGGAAAGCAATGGGTGTCATTGGTTCCCATATCGTTCTTGCTGAATGGAAATATATTGGCAGTAAAGAGGATGACAGATACGACAGAGCAGAGCAGGAAGCATGGGAGTTTGTCGGTGCGAAGATGTTCCGGGTAGACGGTGAAAAAGTGAAGCCGGATACATGGTACAGATTGGAAAATGGTGAACTTGTGGAGGTGGAGAATGCAGATTAAGAAAGAGACAGTCATTTCTGTTCTGACAACAAGCGGAGAAACAATCAATGCCGGTGACACCGTGGTTTTTAACGCAGAGGGCAAATGCTACACGGGGGTTTACATGGGTCTGACAGACCGTGGAACCTTGAAATTTAAAGGCAAGATTTCCGGCACTGATGTCACATGGAACGTGATGCCTAAAAGTATTAAGGAGATTTACAAGGCTGATGTCAAAGTAAAAAATGATGAATTTGGCAAGTTTATGAACGAGCCGGAAAGTGAGGAATAAGTATGAAACATAAATTCTATGTTAGAGATGTGGTTAAACCAAACAAAAAAGCAGATGAAAATTATACCATAACTAATACATCTTATGTAAGAGAAGCCATTGTTACAGAATTAAGAGACTATACGATGTATATAAAAATCATAAAAGGGTCACGCAGTGTTGGGGAAGTATTTTCGGTTGAAGAAGAATGTTTTGATTTGGTAAGAAAAGCAAAACAGGAAACTATTGTCATCTACCGCAATGACAACAAAGTAGTTGCGCTGGACAAGTCCACTGGCGAGAAAGCAGAAGCAAAATGCAATCCGGCTGATGAATTTGATTTCCGTACTGGTGCTAAGTTGGCTTTTAATAGGCTGATGGGCGAAGATGTGAAGATTGATAACGGTGTCCGGGAGGTTAAGAGAAAAGCTAAAGTCGGTGAGTACATCAAGGTTGTTTATGCGATGCCTTGTTTGATTCCTTATAAAAACGGAGATATTTTCAAAGTAAATTGCGTTACGACATCAGGATGTATTTGCAAAAAATCTGAGGAAAATGTTGGTTTATGTCACAGAGAGTACGTTGTACTTGAAAACTACAAACTGGAGAAAGAACCAGAGAAGAAAGACGAAATCTGCGTGGGAGATACCGTAAAGGTCACGAATACCAGTAAGCAGTACAACTTATACGATACATGGAGTGGTCTTTTAGGATACAAACAGAATTTTGTAATAGGTTCTGATGTTAAAAATGAAGACGAATACAAAGTTTTAAGAATTAAAAAACATGATAGGTTTGCAAGTACTATTGCACTGATTCAGAATCCCAAGACAACCCAGGTATTCATCATAGGAATTGACGGCATCAAAAAGGTAGAAAGGTAGGTAGAAACATGGCAGACGAAAAGAAGCAGGAAGTAATGACACAGGAAAAGGCAGAGGTAAAGGAAAGCAAGAATAAGGTTACAGATTACAGTCTTGGGATTTTTGGAACATCCGACAATTTTATTATGGCAATGCAGATGGCAAAGGCACTGGCTGATTCAACGATTGTTCCGCAGACATATCAGAAAAATCCGTCTAACTGTTTGATTGCCATTGAACAGGCACAAAGAATGCACATTAGCCCTCTGATGGTTATGCAGAACCTTTATCCGATACAGGGAAGACCTAGTTGGAGCAGTAAGTTTTTGATTGCCTCTATTAACGCAAGCAGAATGTTTGACATGGAGTTGCAGTATGACGAGGTAAAGGATAAAGATGGAAAGCCTTATTCATGCGTAGCGTGGACTATGAAAAACGGTCGCAGAGTTGAGGGTATGGAAGTCAATATGCAGATGGCAAAGGACGAGGGATGGCTTGGGAAAAATGGAAGTAAGTGGAAAACCATGCCACAGTTAATGCTCAGATACAGATCGGCATCGTTCTTCTCTAGTCTGAATTGCCCGGAACTGACAATGGGTATTTACACAAAAGAAGAAATCGAAGATGGAGACTTCAAGGAATATCCGATGGAACCCATTCAGGAACAGGTTCACAGGGAGATTCAGAATAATGCAAACACTGTTGAGTTTGAGGAAGTACCGCAGACACCGCAGACCGCAGAGACGGACATTGCCAGCGCAGAGACACCGGATTGCTTTAAGTAGGAGGACACCATGAGAATTATATCGCAGGACGGAACATTAGACATTCCTTATGAGCAGGTGGTTATTCAGAGATTTAAGGGTGAAATTTACTTTCTGAATAAGAACCTCATAGGTATAGAACAACTTTGTGGTGATATGGTTATTGCTGAATATTCCACAGAGGAAAAAGCGGAAGAAGCAATGAAACAACTTAAATATGCGTATCTTTGCCATAACAGAGTAAAAATTGAGAGGGAATTTCCAATTTGTGATGATAAGACACAAGAGGGAATTGGAGGAGTTTATACTTTCCCACAGGATGATGAGGTAAATGCATGAAACTGAAATGTTTAGGTTCCGGTTCTTCCGGCAATTGCTATCTTCTTACGGCAGATAACGGTGAAACACTTTTACTGGATGCAGGACTTCCTATCATGGACATAAAACGTGGTCTTAACTGGAATATTAAGTGTGTTGTGGGTGCGATATGCACCCATACGCACAAAGACCACTCATTATCCGTATCAGACCTTGAACACATGGGAATACCAGTATTTAAGCCATATGAGAGTTTAGAACCTATGGAAATATGCTTTACTGGTGGAAAAATAATGGCATTTGATCTTACTACACTGGATGGTAAGTGGACACATACCAACGCTGATGGTTCAGAATGCCCTTGTTATGGATTCCTGATTACTCACCCGGAAATGGGGAAATTGCTTTATGTAACTGACACGGAATTTGTTAAGTGGCGGTTCCATGAATTAAACCACATCCTTATTTCATGTAACTATCAGAAGAAGTACATTACAGAGGATTCCAACGATGCTAAGAAATCCCATGTGTACCGTGGTCATATGGAACTGGAAACAGTAAAGGAATTTGTTCGCAAGAACAAATCAGATGCCTTGCAGAACGTCATATTGTGCCATTTAAGCCGTGATAATTCTGACGCCAAAGAATGTGTCACAGAGGTAAAAAAGATTGCTCCATTAGCGAATGTGGACTATGCGGCAGCAGGTAAGGAATGGATTTTACGGAATGGAAAGGAGTGTCCGTTTTGAGTAACTGGAAGAACATTCAGAAAGCGAAAGCCATTGAATCGAAGAATCGTGAAAGAATACTGGCGGTCAATCCACACGTGGACGATGGAAGTGGAATTTACTTTCTGACAAGAACAGACGAGGATGGTTTCCGCTTTGCGTATGTGGGACAGGCGGTACACCTACTCCAAAGACTGGCAGGGCATCTTAACGGATACCAACACATTGATTTATCCATGAAGAGCCACGGATTATATTCTGCGGAAAATATATACGGTTGGAAAATCGGATTCTTACATTATCCGGTAGAAGAACTGGACAAGTGGGAGCAGTACTGGATTAAGCGTTATGCGGACGATGGTTACCAGCTTCGCAACAAGACAGCTGGTGGTCAAGGTGATGGAAAGAAGCAGATAGCAGAGTACCGACCGGGAAAAGGTTACCGTGATGGACTGGCACAAGGCAGAATCAATCTTGCAAGGGAACTATCGAACATTGCAGATAAACATTTGGTCATCAGTTTGAAGCCTGAGAAGCAGAACAATTCCGTGTCGCAAAGACAATTTGTTCGGTTTATGGAACTTTTGCATGGAGAAAAGGATGGTGAAAGTAATGAATAAAACAGACTATGAAGTACTTTTACAATACGTTGAAGAAACTGACAAGGAGTTTTATGAATCTCTTTCTACTCAAAAACAAATTATGTATCTTTGCTATCAATACGGAACTGAATCTTTTAAAAAGTATTTGTTTAAGTATAGATTTCAGCAAGTATGCAATAAATTAAAGGAGTTTTTCAGAAAATGGTGAAATACGAAGGTGAATGCTGCGGATGCGCAACGGAAGCTTATCCATGTCTCGGCAATAGGTGCCCGAACATAAATGTGAAACATTTGTATTGCGATGATTGTAAGGAAGAGGTAGAGGAACTTTACGAGTTTGACGGTGTACAGTTTTGTAAGGAATGCCTGTTAAAGCAATTTGAGAAGATTACATGAGCGAAAAAAATTACGATTGTAGCTGTTGGAATGAGTACCCAAACACAATGCACTCAATCAACGGACGTACTCACAAACCGTATCAAAGTGGTAGATGGAAATGTGTTGATTGCTACGAATATGTAGGAAAATCAGAATACGGTGCTACTCATTGCAAAAGGAAAGAGCCAGAACTTGAAAAGAGGTGATACATAAAATGCCAAAACGATATGACAATCCGCAGGAAATTTTGAAAATCATGCGGCAGACAGAACTTTTGAAGCAGTCTGCGGAGAGAAGTCCATTCACCGGAATACTGACACTGTTCTGCTATACCTTGTGGAAAGACTACAAGTACTCACAGACGAGACTTTCCGACTTTTGCGGTAAATTCACCGAATACAATGAAAAGTACGAGAATGAGCCTTATACGGAGTTACAGAGCAGGCTTAACGATTTTGCAGACTGGACGATTGAGTACAAGGAATTTACCGAAGCTGATTATCCGCATTATAAGTCGGTTGTAGCGCAGAAATGCATCCAGGAACAGGTCAGATGTAACAATCTTATCAATGAGTTGTCCACAAGGTACATCCTATATGGAATGGTAATTCTTATGGAAGATGGATTCGGTAAGAAGAAGCTGACGAATTTCAAGGATAAGTTTTCTGACCACATGGACAAAGCCGGAGACAAGTGCAACGGAAAGGATTTCATGGACTTGTGGAGAGAACTGGTGGAAAACACCGGGATCTATATTGAGAAGCCTGTTTTTGAGTAAGGAGTTCTAAATGGCAGAAAAACGAATGTTCAGCGCAAAAATAATTGAGAGTGATGCTTTTTTGGATATTCCCGCTACGGCTCAAATGCTTTATTTTCACATCTGTATGAACGCTGATGATGACGGATTTGTGAACAATCCACGGAAAATCATAAGGATGTGCGGTGCATCTGATGATGATTTGAAATCCTTGATAGACAATAGATTCCTTTTATCTTTCGACAGTGGTGTTGTACTGGTAAAGCACTGGCGCATTCACAACTACATTCCGCCGGATCGTTACAAACCGTCATGCTATGTGGACGAAAAAAGCAAAATAGGTGTGAAACTAAACGGAGCATACACTACAGATCCTAAAAAGATGGTTTCTCCGGTAGAGGGGAATCCGAAGAAAAATTGCTACGATAAAGAAATCAAACTTGATAAGAGGTGATATAAATGCAGATGACAGGTTATGAATTGTTGGCGAATTATGAAAAAGCAGAGGACAAGGATAAACAGATTCAGATTCTTGCGGATTTGAACCACATTCCGGTCGACATGGTGTGTTTTGTGATTGACAACAGAGAGAAATTCGATTTTTCAGAGACACCATTGTCCACAGAAGAATTTGCAAAGTGGTGTGAGACAGAACTTGACCGTGTGGATGCTCATATCCATGCACAGGAAAAATATTACAGAGAAATTTGCAATGTATATGGAATCGCAAGTACATACGGAAAAAGGAGTGTAAAATCGTGAGCAGAGGATTTCACAGTGAGGATGAATTGCGGGAGATGGAAGAACATCCAGGAGAGATGTCAAGGCATATCGGACGGACGAAACCATATGACTTCAGCTATCCGGCAATGTCGGAGAAACCAAAGATACATGCAGGAAGAAGTGAGAACCATGAAGATATATGCCGTGAAGAATGACAATGACAGCTACCCGAATATTGGGGATGGGCTGTTGGAAGTCTCAGAAAGCCGACCGACATTCTTCCGGTTGGTGGGGAGTAACCGGCATTACCCGTACAGAGATTTTACTTTTTATGACCGTAACGGAGTGCCGATACCAAAGCAGTTTTTAAGAGTGTGAGAAAGGAGTGGATGCAAGATGAAGTTTATCGTGACTTTATCAGATATGGTTGGAGTGGTATTGATCGCATTGTTGGTTTTTGTATGGATAATCTTTGGAATGATTATATTGGTAAACATTGTGAAAGATAACATCAAGTACAGGATCGACAAATGGAAAAGAGAAAGAGAAGTCATGAAGGAATGGGAAAGGAGCAAGGATGGAGAGACTGACAGAAAGAACTGCTGATGGAATTTTGGTAAAGGAGAATCACGGTGAAAATGGATTAAGAACATTTTATCAGTGCTTTGAAGAAAAGCCGAATGATAAATATACAAATTGCGATGGAGGATATTGCGCAATAGAGAAGCTGGCAGCCTATGAGGATGCCGAGGAGCAGGGATTGCTACTGCGGTTGCCAATCAGTGAAGATACACCAGTGTATTCTATTGAGTATTGTTGTGGAAAAAACAAAAGTAATCGGTCTGGAATGTGTTTTAGAGGATTTTGCGAGAATTGTAGTGATAAAGCGTACTACATACGTGAAAGCGTAGCTAAACATTGCAGCATTTGCGAAATTAATAAATCGGTATTCTTTACTCATGAGGAAGCCGAAAGCAAGCTGGCAGAAATGGAAGGTGCGGAATGAAGAGAGAAGAAGTTATTTACTGCTTAAAGGCTCAGAGTGAACGGTACTCAGAGGTTTGTGAAGAATGTCCTCTGTACGGACAAACAGGAGTGGATCATTGCTGTGAGGATGCATTACAAATGGCAATCACCGCCTTGCAGAATCAGCCGGTATGGATTCCGGTAAGCGAGAGACTGCCGGAAGATTATGTTCCTGTCAATATTACATGGGTAAACCACAATCCGGATCCTTATTATGCAAGCATTAAAGATGTACCGTTCACAGCAACTGGTATCTGCTACGAGGGGGAATGGTACTGGTATTCGACAGTATGTGAAGATTATCTCAAGGAATACGGATATTATGAACCTGATGTTGTTGATGATGAAATTGAAATCACAGCCTGGATGCCACTGCCGGAGCCGTACATGGAAAGTGAGTAAGAAGATGGCAAATAGACACACATTACATAGCAACAAATTATATGCTTTTAGCAAATGGCTTATCAAAACCGGATGGACGATTGAAGAACCGAAAGGTATATGGGAAGTATTAAGAGCGAAAAAGGCAGGAAGACAGAACCCCTTGATTGTCTATCAAAAAATGAACAAAGAGCATTTAAGCGTGCTGGACAGAGATATTGATGTCATAAAGAGATTTTTGCAAGAAAAGTAGGTGGAAGATGGTGAAATGTAATAATTGCAAGAATTTAGAAACAAAGGATAATGGTTTTGATGCGTACTCATGGTGCGAGAAAATCAATGACTGTCCGCATGAGGACATAGAAAGAGACTGCGAGCACTACGTACCTATGATCAACGCAGACCGGATCAGGAGCATGACGGACGAGGAGTTGGCAATGGCGCTATTATGTGTCCTGCGGAATTTATTAAAAAGTGACAAGGTATGCGATTTTAGCCATGATTGTAAGGATTGTACGCTGACATGGTTACAGAAAGAAAGCGAGGAGTAGCCATGACGGAGAATGAAGCAATCAAAGAACTTGAGACATCTATTGATTTAGCCAAAATGTGTACACAAAATTACGAGAGAAAAAACGAAATCCAAGGTTACGAGATGGCAATCAAGGCACTGGAAGAGGTACAGCAGTACCGAAAATACAAAAATAAATTTAGAGAAATCTATGGAGATTGTGAAGATGCATTAGATGTTATATTAGATTTACTAACCAAATATGAGATGCCAGAACTAAATGGGAAAGCAGATTATAAATTGCGATTGCTTACAGACAAAGACGCTGATAAGTGGGACGCATACCGCCAGATCGGCACGGTGGAAGAATGCCGTAAAGCTGTGGAGAAGCAGACAGCAAAGAAACCGGATTACGAGGGAGACGGATTCTCGGACGGACAACTTGTATACGATACATGGATTTGCCCTTCCTGCGGTAAGCATTATGAGGTTGATTATGATAGATATGATTATTGCAAGAATTGTGGTCAGAAATTAGATTGGAGTGATGAAGAATGAGAGAAGAACTTAAGCCGTGTCCATCATGTAAGAAAAAAAGTGCTATCTTATGCGAATTTTACGTAAAATGCATGAATTGTGGAAGAATGATGATGTTGAAAGAAGATTACAATGAAGAAAAGCTGATTGAAGCATGGAACAGGAGGGCGAACGATGAGACTGATTGATGCGGATGATTTTATAAAAAGGTTCCGCTACGGGGAGGCGGATTAGATGGCTAAGGCAATGGGTGTCAGCCCTATCACAGATACTATTTACTATGGCAATCTGAAAAATGATAAATGGGTAGGAAAAAAGGAAGACGTTACCAAAATGGCAATCAAGGCTGTTTTCGAGTGGTTTATGCACAAGCATGAACAGAACTGCCCTGATGGAGAGTATCAGATACGTTTTCCGGGAATACCATATGTGCTAACTATGAAGAAAGAAGAAAAAGGTGGAACAGATGCAGAACATTGATTACACCGCCCTGTACGAGCAGAATGAGGACTTTAAGCGTTACGTTGACCGATACTGCGTAAAGCACCGTATCAGCGTCGCAGAAGCCTTACAGCATTATCTGGTGCAGATGGCGGGGAAGATGTACAAGGAACAGAGTGAGACAGTAGTTAAATAAATCAGAAAGGAGTAAGAGGTTTGCTGGCCAGCGTGAAAGACGTCTTTACTCCGATTAAAAATGAGTGATTTAGACAAGTTTGATTACGAATGTCAGAATCAGATGAGCATTTTTGACCTGATACGTGAACCGATACGGATTACAAAGCCTATAAGGCTGATAGAACTGTTTTCCGGATATGGTTCGCAGGCAATGGCACTGGAAAGAATCGGTGTAAAATTTGAGCATTACAGAGTTGTTGAGTTTGATAAGTATGCCGTAGAAAGCTACAATGCAGTGCATGGCACAGATTTTCCTACAATGGACATAACAAAGGTTCATGCGGATGATTTGAATATCTGCGATACTGAAGCCTTCACTTACTTACTTACTTACTCGTTTCCATGCACCGATTTATCGGTTGCCGGGAAACAAGCAGGCATGAAAAAAGGTAGTGGCACAAGGTCCGGTCTTTTGTGGGAAGTGGAGCGTATTCTGAAAGAGATAATAGATGGTGGCGGTGAGTTACCGCAGATTTTGTTCATGGAAAACGTGCCACAAGTTCATGCCGATGCAAACATGGTAGATTTTCAAAACTGGATTGATTTTCTGACAAGTCTTGGATATGTAAGTTACTGGCAGGACTTAAACGCAAAGAACTACGGAGTGGCACAGAACCGTGAAAGATGCTTCATGTTTTCATTTTTGGGAGAATATAACTACCATTTCCCACAGCCGATACCGTTGAAAAAGAAGTTGAAAGATTACCTTGAAGATGATGTGGACGAGAAGTATTACATCAACAATGAAAAGGCTGAAAAGCTGATAAAACAGCTTATTGACAATGGAACGCTGCCACAGCACAATCCTGAGAGCAGAGCAGAGCAGAGCAGAGCAGAGCAGAGCAGACTTGCATTGACGGAACAATCTGCAATCCACAGCAGAGAGACATTGCAAACTGCATCACTGCAAGATATGACTGCGGAATCTCAAACCAACAGCAAATCGGAAATATGGTTGCAGAAAATCTGTATTGATACAAGCATGAGTGGATTAGAGGATGGTGCAATAAGAACATACAGAGACACAGCACCGTCTATAACCGCAAGGGAATATAAAGAGCCAAGAATGATATTGGAGTGATGGGATGAAAGTAATAGGCAGTATATACACCGGAGTAACAGCAGATTTTCAGCGAGGTGTGTATCCGATTGCAAGGTGCGTAAAAGCTGAACAGCATGATTTAGGAGTAGTTATGGCAGATGTAAATGTTTTAGGCTCTCTTGAAGCAAAATTTGAGAGTACCAACAGAATTTATGATGTGGTGGGGTGTAATCCGACATTGAGTACAATGCAAGGTGGCAATCAAGAGCCGAAAATTCTTGAAAGTCAGATAGTTGCCATGCGTGGCAGAAACACAGAAAATCCGTCAGACAGAACAGCCGGAAGTCCGACAGCGCAGCGGTTAGATCCGAATGCACAAGGAATGTGCAACTCACTTACTACGGTGCAGAAAGACAACCTTGTTATGGAAAAACAGTACCGTATCAGAAAGCTAACGCCGAGAGAATGCGGACGGCTTATGGGAGTATCTGATGAAGATATTTCCAAGATGGCAGCAGTCAACAGCAACACACAGCTTTACAAGCAGTTTGGTAACAGCATCGTGGTTGATGTGATGTGCGCAATGTTCAAGAACTTAAATATTGAGCAAGAAAGTGAAATCAGGAACTAAAAAATTTGAGTTTCTATTTGAGTTCCCACTCAATAACTCAAAAGCAAGTTACCAGCAAGTTAAAATCCCCCGGTAATACGGGGGAAATAAGAAGGAGATGAAGTGAGATGGTTATAAATGCAAAATGTAATGATTGCAAGGAACCAACGAAATATGGGGTTGGCTTTTTCGATGGCAAGAATGGAATCCGCGGTTGCCTTTATGATTGCCACAACGAAGAATGTGATATAAAGCAAATAATGGAAGCATCTGCATCGAAAGATATTCAGGAAATGGAAAGAATACAGTCAGCCAACGGAGACAAAGGGATGTATGCAGGCTACATTGCAGCACTCAGAAGAGATGCGAAAGTGTCCATGTTTAATATGGCACAGATTGCAGACTGTGATCCTGCGGAATACAGTGCGTACGAACACGAGCGGAAAGAATTTGATCCGGAAGTGTATCGGAAATGCAAAGAGTATTTGGATAATGTAAGAAATTAAGTATGTAACTTAGGATTTAGTGGAGGAATACTATGGACAATGAGATTATTTCTTTCAGCTTGGCAAAAATCGAAAGGGGGAGAGAAAAGCTGTGTAAATGCGATCCACCTCATTACGAGATTGATACGGTAAACCGGATCGTAAGCTGTCAGGATTGCGGTGCTACGGTAGATGCCTTTGATGCTCTGCTTACGCTGGCGAGGCGGTATGAATTACTGGAGGATGAACAGCGGAAAATGCTATCTAAAGCCAAACTGTACGGAGCAATGGCAGATGCGGAATTTAGGCGGATGCGGAGGAATAAAACATTCCGGGACATGGACGAGAATCGCAGAAAAGGTTTATATCCTATATGTCCTAAATGTGCGGAAGTGATTGATCCGGTAGATATCCGGGAATGGACACGCATCTGAGCTGAAAGAGGATATAAAATGTCACGACTTATAATATATCAGTCCGGTAGATTAAGTATTTAGTGGAGGAACGGAATATGGAAAAAACAAAAATAGATTGGTGTGATAGTTCATGGAATCCGGTTACCGGATGTCTTCACAGCTGTAAATATTGCTACGCAAGAAGCATTGCAAATAGATTTTCTGGTGGTGGAGAGAAATGGACGGATGATGCGCTGATAGAACTGAATGATCGTATTTATTTCGATGAATCAGAGAAGGCTGAAGCGTATCCATATGGATTTAAACCTACACTGCATAGATACAGGCTTAATGAATACGAGAAAAAGAGCGGAAGGAATATTTTTGTATGCTCTATGGCAGATCTTTTTGGTCATTGGGTTCCTGATTCTTGGATTGAGGAAGTTTTTTCTGCCTGCGCAAAAGCACCGCAACATAATTATCTTTTCCTGACAAAGAACCCGGAAAGATTCGTTGATTTACAGAATAATGGAAAGCTGATTGTAGCTGACAATATGTGGTATGGTGCAAGTGCAACAAACGAAGATCAGCTTGAACTTGCAGCAAAAGCATTTTCAAAGTTAAGTTGCCAAACAAAGAATTTTTTAAGCGTTGAACCGATACTTGAAGACGTTACTGTGTCTAAATACTGGGATTATCACATGGATGCTCACCTTGTAGATTGGTTAATCGTTGGAGCAGAGACAGGACACAGAAAAGACAAGGTGATTCCTGAAAGAGATTGGATAAGATCTATTACATTTGATTGCTACGATGAAAGTATTCCGGTGTTCATGAAATCCAGTCTTGCGGATATATGGCGGAATCCATTGGTACAGGAATTCCCGAAGGAATTACTACGGTAAACTGAAATTTAGATAAGGAGAATGGCTTATGAAGTTATCAAAACTGACTAAGCCAGAACTTGAAGAAATCTTCCGGAACGCCAATTTCACGGAAGAGGAAGAAAAAGTGTTTTGGTTGCTTGCAGGAGGTAAGAGTTTAGAACAGATATCTGCAAAAACTTTTCTTCCGATAGCAACCGTAAACAGAAGAGTAAAAAGTATAAAAGACAAAATCGGAGGTGAAGAAGTTATGAATAAAACGGTTCCTGTATGGGAAAAAGTAACACTAACACTTGATGAAGCTGCCGAATACAGCAATATAGGAATAAATAAAATCAGAGAAATTTCCAACAATCCAAGATGTAATTTTGTAATTTTTGTAGGAAAAAAACGTTTAATAAAGCGCAAAGAATTTGAAAAGTTTATCTCTGATAATGTGGAATTGTAGACAATTAAAGCCTTATGTGATAAAATATCAGATTGCATAAGGCTTTTCTCATAATTGGAAAGGAGTCTAAAGTTTTGGGGAAAGACCTAAAAGGAAAGGAATTGGGACAAGGAATAAGTCAAAGAAAAGACGGATATTATGTGGGAAGATACACTTCAAAAAATGGAAAGCGTATTCAAAAATTATTTTTAAAGGTAAAAGATTGTCAAAAGTGGCTTGCAGATAACCAGTATTCAGATGAACATAGTAATGCTGACTTTCCACAAGACATGATTGTAAGTGCGTGGTATGATTACTGGATTTCTATAAAAGAGAAAACAGTAAGACCGAATACCGTAAGAAATTACAAAGAACGTTACAACAAGAATATTTCACCAGTCATAGGAAATAAACTGCTAAAAGAGGTAAATACAATACATTGCCAGCAGATTATGAACAATATGTCAGATGACGGTTATAAGACCACTACAATATACCAGGCAAGGATAGCACTTTATAATATGCTTGATTATGCATATCAAAATGACATAATTCCTAAAAACCCATGTAATAGAATGGTAAAGTACGACATAGGAAAACCGTCGGAAAAGAAAGAAGCACTTACTATTGAAGAGCAAAAAAAATTCTGCCATGAAATAGTTGGTTGCCCTTATGAATATCAATACCTTTTTATCTTGCAGACTGGTTTAAGGACTGGTGAATTGGTTGCTTTAGAATGGAAAGACATTGATTTCAAAAATAAGACCATGACTATTTCTAAAACTATGGAGTACCGACATTCTACTAAAGAGTGGAGAAAAGGAGAACCGAAAAGTAAATCTGGGTATCGTACTATTCCATTGACAGATGAAGCAATTCGGTTATTGAAATTACAGAAAAAGAAAAATCAGTCATTGCCTTTTATATCTTTGGAGTGGAAAGATACCGTATTCGTTTGTAAAAAAGGTACGCCAGTTAAAAATAGCACATACGACACGATGCTTTTTAAAGTATGTGAAAAAGCAGGTATACGAAAAATTGCAATGCACATATTAAGACATACTTTTGCAACGAGATGTATTGAAGCAGGAATGATGCCAAAAACATTACAGACACTTTTGGGACATTCAAATATAGGCATAACAATGAATCTTTATGTGCACACGACAGACGATCAGAAGCAGAAAGAAATAAGTATGGTTGCAGATGCTTTGAAAGTAATTTGATCTAAAGTGGTACATAATTGGTACATAAATACAAATTTTAAAGAAAGAAATGCCGTAAAATCAAGGCATTTAAGAGGTTATGAAAAAATATGAAATTAGGTATCGTTATATTTTGCCATATTTCACGTATTTTCTTATAATCTTACAAAACCTTACAGATGCAGTGTTTATCAGTATTTTCGACATTTTAGTCTTTAACGTAATTTAACATAATTCTTTATAATTTAATAAAAATTGGTACATGATTGGTACATAGAAAAGCCTTATGCAAATGATATTTTAACGAGAGGAAAATGATATTTTCACTCTCTTTTTTTATGCCAAAATTTAATCATAAGGAGGGATGACCTTATGGGAAAATTCAAATTTTCAGATGAAACACTGGAACATATATTCAGCAAAGAACGTACAAGGGAAGTGCCGATTAAGTATCAATCAATCATGGTTCATGTGATCGAGGAAGTTTTAGGAGAAACGGGTAATGCTTATGAATTTCAGTCCGTTGGGACTTATGAACAAGCCGACATATCAGACACTTGATGAAGTTGAAATTGCGAAACAGATAGAATCAATGGAAGAAAGGGAAAACAGCCATGCCGCAGCCGATTATGAATCCGAACTATTTCAATCCGCAGTATAGAACACCTATGTACGGACAGTTTATGCCACAACAGGAACAATTCCAACCACAGCAGTTTATGCAACAGCCACAGCAAAACGCAGTACAGATGTACGGTCGTATTGTACCGACGCAAGAGTGCATAGCACCGAATGAGGTTCCTATGGATGGCAACACAGCATTCTTTCCCAAGCAGGATTTGTCGGAGATCTATGCTAAATCTTGGGGAGCAGATGGAAAAATCTATACAAGGCTCTACAAGCCTTTTTTAGATGCAGACCCTAACAATTTACCGTCAGAAACAGAAAAAGCAAAATTTGACCTATCAGACGAAGCCACAGCGGTATTTATGAAGCGTTTCGATGAACTGGAACAAAAGATTGAGCAGTTGAAATCTTCGCAATCGCAAAGAAAAACTTCGCAATCGCAAAGAAAGGATGATGCAGAATGAAAATGATGAATCCTATGCAGATGCTCAAAGGGATGGGAAATCCACAACAAATAATTCAAGGGATTATGGGAAATAGTCAGATGATGCAAAACCCCATGATTAGAAATGTAATGGGAATGGCGCAAAAAGGTGACATATCAGGTGTTGAAAATTTTGGCAGAAATATTGCTAAGGAACGTGGCGTAGATTTTGATTCTGAATTTGAAAAATTCAAGCGTCAATTTCCTATGAAGTAGATACTAAATTCTTGCAAGATTAAGTATAAAAAATCTTATATGGAGGTAAAAATTATGTTTGAGAGTAACAATACTCCCTTTACCATGCCTGTTATGCCTGCCAACAGCGGATATGGAAACAACGGTGCATGGGGTGACGATGGTGCATGGTGGATTATTATTTTCGTCCTTTTCTTCGCTTTTGGAGGTTGGGGCGGTAATGGTTGGGGCGGTAATGGCTCTAATTCCAGTTACTACACCGATTCTGCATTGCAAAGAGGGTTCGACACCCAGTCTATCATCGGTAAACTGGACGGAATCAACAACGGTCTGTGTGACGGATTCTACGCTGTAAACAACGGTATGCTTACCGGATTTAATGGCGTTAATACCAACATTTTACAGACTGGCTATGGCATCCAACAGGCTATCAATGCCGACACCGTAGCAGGAATGCAGAATGCTAACGCTTTACAGGCACAGTTAGCACAGTGTTGCTGCGATACCCGTGAAGCTATCCAGGGTGTAAACTACAATATGGCAACGAATACTTGCGCATTGCAGAACACCATGAATAACAACACAAGGGATATCATTGATAATCAGAATGCCGGCACTAGAGCAATTCTTGATTACTTATGTGCAAAAGAAAATGCGGATTTGAGAGATAAGGTGCAGAAACTTGAACTTTCTGCTTCACAGGATAGACAGAATGCACTTCTGACTACTGCAATGACAGCACAGACACAGCAGATTGTCAACTCTGTAAATCCTACAGCTATTCCAGCTTATATTGTTTCTAATCCTAACGCTTACGCTTATGGCTGCAGTTGCAATACCGGCTGTAATTGCTAAAACTGAATAATTGAGTATCTTAATTGAGTTAACTCGATTATGTCTGCTATGCAGAATTACTGACAACATGGGGCAGACTATATGGTTTGCCCCTTTGATTTTGAAAGAGAGGTATTTATTATGGCTGAATATACAGCAGTAGCATTACAGACTGTGGCAGCAGGAGCAGACGTTGCTTTTACCGAAACTGCCGTAAATGGAAGTGGTTGTATCACTCACAGAGAGGGATCCGGAATTGTGAAGTTAAGAGGTATCACTAATCAGTGCCGTGCAAGATTCCTTGTAAGTTATTCCGGCAACATTCAGATTCCCACGGGTGGAACTGTTGAGGAAATTTCCCTTGCGCTGGCAGTAGACGGAGAACCTTTACAGTCCACAAGAATGATTGTAACTCCTGCAGCTGCAGAGAATTTATTTAATGTTTCTGCACAGGCTTACATTGATGTTCCTCGTGGATGCTGCAGTACGGTAGCCGTTCAGAACACTTCTACGCAAGCTATTGAAGTGCAGAACAGCAATTTGATTGCCGTTCGTGAAGCGTAGGAGGTGAAAAATCATGGATGTTAAGAGAATGCATGAAATGATTGAAAAACTTTCTGAATGCGCTAAAACGCAGTTTGACAAGGGCATCGACCATGTAGACACTTGCGAAATGGGAAAAGTCATCGACATGATGAAAGATCTGTCCGAAGCCATGTACTACCGTGAGCTGACAAAAACCATGCAGGAATATGACCCGGACGAAAACATGGAAATGTTTGAACGTTACGGTGACGGTGGTAAACGTTTTTATGACCATTACCGCTATGCTGACGGCAGATTTGCACCTAAAGGTCGTGGAACCTACCGCAGAGGGTATGAAGAGCCACCCTATTACCATATGACCCCGGAAATGTATCACCGTGACATGGACAGAGACATGGGGCGTATGTACTACACGGAAACTTCTTCATCCGGTATGCGTGATGCAAGAGAGGGCAGAAGTGGCATGAGCCGCAGAACTTACATGGAAAATAAGGAACTGCATAAGGCGAATACACAGCAGGACAAAGAAGCAAAAGTCCGTGACCTGAACACCTACATGACCGAACTTGCAAACGACATGACGGAAATCATCAACGATGCAACACCGGAAGAAAAGACGGTACTGCGAAACAAGCTGTCTGCACTGGTAACAAAAATCGGTTAAAACACTTAAGGGGCTTATTTAGCCCCTTTTATGTTGGAGGTGGTAAGTTGTTCACGATAAATGGAATGGACTGGAATTTAAGCCGTGTACGCAGTCACAGCCCTATGCTGATGCGTTCTGACGGTACATATACGTTTGGCATGACAGACAGGAACACAAGAGATATTTACATATCAAATATGATTCATGGCAATTTCTATGACCGTGTGCTGTGCCATGAATTGTGCCATGCGTTCTGCCTGTCCTACAATTTGACTATGGATATTCAGACAGAAGAAATTGTTGCCGACTTTTTGGCTACCTACGGAAGAGAAGTGTTTGCACTGGCTGATGAACTGATAAGAGGTATTGTTGGAATGGCAATGTGACCGACATTCACATTGAGATTTGCTTCGTATGTTTAACATACAATAGAATAATTGAGCGACAACGTGTCGCTTAACAAAATCAGAATACCAGTAAAATGTGTTTTAGGGGAAAAATAATCCCTTAAATATTTCTTTCGACGAATTTCGTCGAATAAAAGAATGGCATAGAAAAGACCCCTTTTTATGGGGTCTCTTCTTTTGCACAGTCCTCTAAGTCTTTCTGAAGAATTTTAGATGCAAGTTCTGAAAGCTGTGGGAAGTAGGTGATTACTTCGGAATTTCTGCATTTCCAGTTTCCGGTCGTTGCGCTGTAAA
>JABLTP010011104.1_pt1 | contig 54963 bp, 51 predicted proteins | sample 7160111 | NCBI WGS metagenome assembly JABLTP01 (sample SAMN14651227, study PRJNA627086) | human gut metagenome | isolation source: feces | host: Homo sapiens
ATACTCTATAATCTGTTCTTCTGTATTTTCAGAAACTGTAGCTACAAAATAAGAAGGATTCCATAGATGTCCACCCCATAACTTGGATCTTAGATCATCCCCAAACTCTTTCATCAAAAGTCTGGCTGATACACCCTTCATAGCTTTTATAATATTTGGAATGTAATGCTGCGGCGTACAATTGATCAGCATATGGATATGATCCTCATTCATATTCATTTCCAAGATTTGAAAACCATTATCCTTTGAAATCTGAGTCAGCAGCTCTTTTAAATTTGTTGCGACCTGTCCATTCAAGACATAACGACGATACTTCACACACCATACGATATGATACTGTATTGAATAGACATAGCTCTTCCTTTAACAACTTCCATACGTTTTTTTCTCATTAATATTATAACATCTGTATATATTTAAAGCACTATATTTATCATTTATAATTAAATTATTTATCTAACATTTGCCAATCTAAGAACACTCGTGACTTTAGTCATGAGTGTTCTTAGATTGCACTATAAAATAGATAAAACTATGATAAAATAAGATACAGATAAACATATAGAAAGGATTTTACGAATGGCATATCAAGCGTTATATAGAAAATATAGACCAACGAATTTTGATGAAGTTGTTGGACAAACACATATAATTCAGACATTGAAAAATGCGATTGTTCAAAATCGTATTGCTCATGCTTATTTATTCTGTGGTCCTAGAGGAACAGGAAAAACTTCAATCGCAAAAATATTTGCGAAGACACTAAATTGTACGAATAATCAAGATGCTCCTTGTGGAGTTTGTGAGAACTGTAAAATGGCTGCGAATGGAAGTCATCCAGATATTATTGAAATTGATGCCGCCAGCAACAATGGTGTAGATGAAGTAAGAAATCTGATTGATAAAGTGAAGTATGCTCCAATGCAGGGAAAATATAAAATTTATATTATTGATGAAGTTCATATGATGACATCTGGAGCATTCAATGCATTGTTAAAAACAATCGAGGAACCTCCTGCTCATGTAATTTTTATTTTTGCGACTACAGAACCTAATAAAGTTTTACCAACTATTATTTCTCGTTGTCAAAGATTTGACTTTAATAAAGTGAGTATGCATGACATTAAATATAGATTATCTGTTGTTTGTAAAAACGAAGGAATTGAAATTGATGAGAATGGATTAACGTTAATTGCTCAATTGGCTGATGGAGGAATGCGAGATGCGTTATCCATATTGGATCAATGTGTTGCATACTGTTCATCTCATATTGATGTGAATGATATTCGTAAAATTTATGGTGTCGTAACATCTGAAGATATTGGAAAATTATTTTATTCAGTATATAAAAAAGATGTAGATAGTTTTGTCAAAAATATTCAGAAATATTCAGATATGGGAATGGATATTAAACGATTGACAGCAGACTTTATTCATATGTTGAAGGATAGTCTGATTTTAGATTATTCTGAAAATTCAACTCTAGTTTCAGATATGAACAAAGATATGATTCGGAAATATTTCAAATTAGCACCTATTAATTTCAGAATTAAGTGTATGGAAGAATTGATGGATACATATAATAAATATACATATGCATCTAACGCACTAGATTACTTAGAAGCCTCTTTATTAAAGATTTCAAGTTATTCATATGAATCGAAAACACATATTATTGATTCAGATCATAATGATTTTAAAGAGGTAGAGGAAGAAGAAAACTATGAAACATCATATGACGATACTTCTGATGACTCAGATATAATTGAGAAAAACACTCAAAAAGATGATAATAATGGGGTTTTAGAGAAATCTGAAATTTCTGATGTTTCACGTGAAACATTAAAACAGTCAGAAAATAAAAATAATAAAATCATATTAAACGATGAATTTGTCATTCAATTGTTAGTTGGAGCTACAAAGATGGAAAGAAGTATTGATACGAATAAGTTCAATAATATAGGACAATTCATATCAAGTTTAGAATTTGGAAAATATGCGGCTACATTGAGAAATAGTACTATTATGGCTAGTGGATCTAATTATATTGTCGTATGTGTATCTAGTGAAATCTTTGCGAAACAAATAAATGAATTTGAACTGAATTATGGATATGAAGATTTCATGGAAGTGTTATTAGGAAAAGCAAAGAAAGTATTCGCATTGGATAAGACACAACAATCTCGCGTACTGGATGAGTTTAAAGAAAGAATGATTAGTGGTAATCTTCCAGAACCATTTCAAGTTCATTTAAAAAGAAAAGACGCAGAATCTGAAAATAATATGAGTATTGAAGATCATATGAAAAGTTTGTTTCCTAATATAGAAATAAAAGAAGATTAGAAGGTGAAGCATGTACCCAAAAACATTTGATGATTTAATATATGAATTTCAGAAATTACCAGGAGTAGGTGCTAAAACGGCAGAGAGATATGCATTTACTGTATTAGGGTGGTCTGATGAAGAAATATCTGAATTGGCAGAAACGCTAGTAAATTTAAAAAAGAAGGTAAAGAAGTGTACGCGATGTGGTAATTTAACAGAAGATGAGCTTTGTGAATTTTGTAAGAACTCTAATAGGAATCAGAATATCATATGCGTGGTACAAAATCCGAAAGATATATCAGTAATAGAGTCTATGCAGCAATATAATGGTGTATATCATGTACTAGATGGATTGATCAACACTCAAAAAGGAGTATTACCTGATCAATTGAATATAATGACTCTTTTAAATAGAGTGAATGAAAGAACAGAAGAAGTTATATTGGCTCTAGATCCTACAGTAGAAGGAGAAACAACTGCTTTATATATATCTAAATTATTAGAAGGGAAGTGTAGGGTAAGCAGACTTGCCCATGGTATCCCTGTAGGTAGTCATTTAGACTATACAGACGCTATGACGTTGTTAAAAGCGTTTGAAGGACGTAAAAGTTCGTAAATATGCTTAATCGTATGAAGTATTTATGATATTTCATACGATTTTTTATAAATATATGAATATTAGTGCAAAAATCATATAGAATTCATCATTCATATGAATAAAATAGTACACTATATAGTGAAATCATATAGCATAGTATAAAAATGCTTTAAATAAAGATTATTCACCTAATTATCACATGGAGAGAAAGAACTGCAAAAAACGGACTTCTGAGCATTCATATGAAATATATATGATATTTCATACCGATATTTTATAAAATCTCATTCATGTGAAAATAATAAAAACAAAAAATAAAGGATATGAATTTAAATATGAATTAAAAAATGTGTATGAAGACGTTCATATGAATATAAAACGTTGTGTATATTAATCATATGAAACGATTTATTAAATATTTTAAATCATATGAATTATAAAATTTAAATATGAATGGAATAATTAAATTCATGTGATACAGATGTGAAAATATAAAATATGAAATCGTATGTGATTTTAATAAATAAGTATATATGAAGGTTCATGTGAGAAATATATGAAAAAATAAATGGTATTTTAAAAAGTAATAAATAATATAGGAAATTCATATATAGGTATAGCATTCTTGACAAAACTATGATAGACTAATCGTGACTCGTTAGATTATTATTATGAATTTCATAGGAAGGGGACGTGAATATGCCTGAAGAAGCATCAGCAATTGATGTATATTATGATATGGATATTGCGCAGATATGTCAACATTTCAATAAATCAAGAAATACAGTAGATAAAGCAATTGCAAAATTGGTAAAAGATAATCCGGATAAAGATTGGAAATACAAAAATCCAGCCACTCGTCGTATTACAATTAAGGCTGAAGGTGTTGAAAGATTATCTACTTATTTTAGGAAAGAAAAACATGAATTATCTACAGTTGAAATGGAACTTAGATTTGAAAATGAAAAGCTTAAAGCCATTATAGAAGAAAAAGAGAAGGCACAAGTCCAGATTGAACAATTATATCAAGAAAAGCTTAAATTAGAAATCGAAAAGAGTAAACAAACTTTCCTATTAGAAACACAAACAAAAGATGAGAAAATTTCTGAATTAGAATCTGAAAATCAGAAATTAAAAGAAGTAGAAGAACTTTATAATAAAAATAAAGAAGAAATTGAAAATTATAAGAAAAAAGAAGAAGAATATAATTCTAAATCCTTCTTCTATCGTTTAACACATAAATTTTAATCATTTAATGCTCTAGCAATTTTGCTAGGGCAATTTTTTGCCCATTTTAAACCATATTTTTCTAATATAGAATTAAAAAAATGGATTCCATCATGATCGGATGTGTATTCATACTCAATTTCATAATCTGTATGATTTTTATAATATGTTTTATCTAAACATAATTCTCCGTTTTCAAATGCATATACATTTCTTAATGTAGTAAAACTAGCTGTCGGATGTAAATTTTTGGGAATTTGATATTGGTTGAACCAATTTAATATTTCTGGATCTTCAATCTCATTAATATTTTCTGCAGATATTTCTTTTTCGAATTCATAGTGTGTGTATTCATCTTTTCTGATTTTTAATGTGAATATTTTTTTATTTTGAATTGTTCGAATCCGGACTGCGCCATGTTGTTTTTTTACATCCTGATTCTCTGTGTCAAAGTATGTATTTGTCTGTGCTATTGGATTATGAAAATCATATGAATGGAGTAATTCATTATAAATATTTTCATTAATCAATAATTTCAATTCTCTTTCAATATTATCGTACATTCATATCACCCATAAATATGTTACAATAGATTTAACAAAAGAGGAAGTGATTTGATGCGTTTCAGTATAGTAGACAGAGGAGACGATAACTCAAAAAGAGTTGCAGAAACTCTAAAGAAAAAATGTATAGATATTGGATGGGAATATGATGATGAAAAATCTGAAGTTATTTTTTCTGTTGGAGGAGATGGTACTCTATTAAGAGCAATTCACACTTATATAGATAGATTGGATGAAATTCAATTCGTTGCGATACATACAGGGAATTTAGGCTTTTTTACCGATTATACACAAGATGAAGTGGATCATTTGGTTTATGATTTAAAACATAACCAGCCAAAAATTGAAGAGTTTAATTTACTTCAAATGGACCTTCCTCAAGTTAATGAAACATTATACGCATTAAATGAAGTTCGTATTGAGAGTTTAGCTAAAACATTGGTACTTGATATTTCGATAGATGATGAATTTTTTGAAAGTAGTCAAGGCTCAGGCATTTGTGTGAGCACACAATCTGGTTCTACTGCTGTGAATAGAGCACTTAAAGGAGCTGTTGTGGATCCAGGTTTAAAGGTTTTACAACTTTGTGAAATCATGCCTATCTCACATAAGAACCATCATTCTTTAAAAAATCCATATATTATGAATGATACGCGAAAAATAGGAGTTAGAGGAGATACACTGGCCTATGCACATGTATGTTATGATCACTTAGAAAGAGATTTAGAATCGATTTCTGAAATAATTATTCATTCGAGCACAAAAAAAGTACGATTCGCTAGATACCGTACTTATTCATATTTGACTCGACTTAAGAATTTATATTAATTAACTTACGTCTTTTTGAACGATTCAAACGAATCGTTCTTTTTGTTGCCGGTGAAATGTTTAAAATAATTGCGAATGAAATGAAGTAAGAAAGAATACTACTTCCTCCATAAGAAATCAACGGTAATGTGATACCAGTGATTGGAAGTAATCCAACAATCATCCCTGTATTTTGTAGTTGTTGATATAGCAGCATTGCAATAATACCGATTACAACAAATCGATCTTTTTTATTTTTTGTTGCGTAAGCTATTTTACATAAATAAATATCTAATAATAAACATAATAATAAGATAAATGTGGTTCCAATAAAGCCGAAGCATTGTCCAAAAGCAGCAAAGATAAAATCGGTATGTGCTTCTGGAATAGAGACGATATTTGCTTGTAACCCATATCCAGTTAATCCGGCACTACCTAATGACAATAACGCAGTATATAACTGGTTCGAACTACCTCGAATGTTACTTTCTGGTTCTAACCATGCATCAATTCTCTGCAGTTTGTATGAAGATATAAATGAAGCAAGAATATTAGGGTATTCGAAATATAAGAATAAGAAGGTTCCAACGACAATAACTATAAAGGCGAAAATACCAATAATATACTCTTTGCGTATACCACTACAACAGACTAAAATGAAAATATTGAATACGATAATAATACAAACACCAGTATCTGGCTGCATCATAATCAAAAATAATGGGGGGAATAATATTTTTGCGATTTCCCACAACAACATCAAGTCATCTTTATGTGTTGGATTTGGATGTGCATTTTGATGATCAACAATAATTTGTGAGACTAAAACAATTAAAACAATTTTAATAAATTCACTTGGCTGAAAACTACCAATCAAAGGCAGTTGAAACCATGAAATAGCACCATTAACTTCACTGGCAAAAGGAAGTGTGATACCCACTAAATTAAATAATAAGCGTGAGAAAAATAAATAAATAAGACATAGCATTAAAATTTTATAGGCCATATCCATATATGAATATATTTTTTTGTTTTGAAGAATTGAAAGGAAAAACATTGCGACAAATCCTACAATAAACCAAAATAATTGACGATATAAGTAGGAACTTCCGCTTCCAAATTTTATCAGGTTAAAAGAATTGTATAGTGCAAAACAACTTGTCATACCAAAAAGGATAAGAATTAGAATCAAACCAATATCAATTTGGATGGATTTGTTTTTCCATTGAATTGTTTGTTTCATTAATAAAACCTCCTTATTCAGTATTTTTAATTATAACATAATTATTTCGAATTTTTGTTATAATAGTAGTGTTAGGATGATGATTTATGGCAGAAAAAAAATATACACCAATGATGCAGCATTACTTGAAAATGAAAGAAGAAAATCCGGATTCGATTTTGTTTTATCGTTTAGGAGATTTTTATGAAATGTTTTTTGAAGATGCAAAATTGGTTTCTCAAGAATTAGATTTAGTATTAACAGGAAGAAGTGCTGGCGTTGAAGAAAAGGTACCTATGTGTGGTATTCCTTTTCATGCCGCAAATTCATATATTCAAAGATTAGTCAAAAAAGGGTGTAAAGTAGCTATTTGCGAACAATTGGAAGATCCGTCTAGCGCAAAAGGACTGGTGGACCGAGGAATTATTAAAATAATTACACCTGGAACTTATATGGATGCAACAATGGATGCCAAGTCAACAAATTATATGGCATCTTGTGATGTTTCAAGTTTTGAAATTACAGTCATATATTGTGAATTAAGTACAGGTGAATTAAAGTATCAAACACTACAAAGATCTTTGGTGGCGCTACAAAAGGCTCTTTTGGAACAAAATGTAAGTGAGCTTGTTTGTCCGATGACAATGGATAAAAAATGGATGGCTGCCCTAGAAGAAATGGATACAATGCTCATTTCAAAACATAAAAAGGCAAATATTGATCCTGAGGATCTACCTTTATTAAATGGAATTGAATCCGAATCTTTGAAAGAAGCGTTTGCGCTTTTAATGGCGTATTTAAAAGACACACAAAAACAACGTATTGATCATTTTTTACCAATAGAATCTATGGACAAAGATAAAGTTCTTGTTATGGATTATGAAACAAAGAATCATTTGGAGTTGGTTTCAAGTCAATCTTCGAATGCCAAGGCAGAAAGTCTATGGTCTTTTATGGATAAGTGTCAAAGTGCAATGGGATCAAGAATGTTAAAACGATGGATTGAATATCCATTGATTGATGCAGAAAAGATTGCGAAAAGACAAGCAGCGGTTAAAGATTTAAAAGAAAACTTTATGTTAAGAGAAAATCTAAAAGAACATTTAGTGTATGTGTATGATATGGAAAGACTTGCGAGTCGTATGGCTTATGGGAATGCAAGTCCTAGAGATGTACTTCAACTTGTAGCGACATTAGAACACGCAAAGCCTATTTTAGATTTAGCGTCTTCGTTGAATTCGTACCCAGAATTTAATGATGTGCCAGACTGCCAGGAATTATACAATGAAATAAAAAATGCGATTATAGAAAATCCACCATTAACACTAAAAGAAGGTGGAGTCTTTAATGATGGATACAATCAAGAATTGGATGAAGTTCGAAAAATAGCAAAACAAGGAAAAGACTTTATTCTGGAATTAGAAGCGAAAGAACGTGAAAGAACAGGGGTTAAATCATTAAAAGTAGGATATAACCGTGTATTTGGATATTATATTGAAGTTCGTAATGGAAATTTAGATAATATTAAAGAAGAATTTGGGTATCACCCGAAACAAACACTTGCGAATGCGACACGATTCATTACACAAGAATTAAAAGAAAAAGAAGAACAAATTCTACATGCACAAGAGACAAAGGTAAAACTAGAACAAAGTTTGTTTAATGATTTATTGTTGCGAATCAAAAGAGATTTATTTGATTTGCATGCATGTGCACAAGCATTATCTACAATTGATGTCCTTGTATCTTTGGCAATTCTTGCCAGTGAAAAAGGATATGTATGTCCAGTTTTCCATCCAGGTTACAATGTTAATGTGGTAGAGGGTAAGCACCCAATTTTGGATGATCGTATGAAAAAGAAGAGATATGTTTCAAATGATTGGAAAATGTCAGAAGAAGAACATATACAATTGATTACTGGACCAAACATGGGTGGTAAATCTACATATATGCGACAAAATGCCTTACTTGTAGTTATGGCACAAATGGGAAGTTTTATTCCAGCTAAAACAGCACAACTTCCAATTTTTGATCGAATCTTTACAAGAATCGGAGCATCGGATGATATATTGACAGGAAAAAGTACATTCATGGTGGAAATGATGGAAGCCAATACAGCTTTACGTTATGCTACAAGACATTCCTTGATTTTATTTGATGAAATTGGTCGTGGAACTGCAACTTATGATGGTATGGCTCTTGCTCAAGCAATGCTTGAATATATTGATGAAGCAATCGGAGCAAAAACATTATTTTCGACGCATTATCATGAATTAACGGAATTGGCGGAAGAACATCAATCTATGCGCAATGTACATGTTGATGTTCGTGAAGAGAAAAATGAGATTGAATTTAGATATCGTGTAATTGAAGGAAAGGCTGATAAATCTTATGGTATCAATGTTGCTAAACTCGCACATTTACCAAAAGTAGTTTTAGACAGAGCTTCACAACTTTTATTGAATTTTGAAAATCAAGATAACAATCAAAATTATCAACCAAGTTTATTTGTGATGGATCAAGTTCAACCAGAAAAGTCACAACTTTTACAACAACTACAAGAATTAGATGTCGACTCAATGACTCCTAGAGATGCTCTGGATTGTCTTTATGAGTTAAAAAAACTAAGCGAAAAAATCGAATCATAAATATGAAATTCATATGAATGGAGGTGTGAAGTATGGCTCAGATACATGTATTGAGTGAACATTTGACAAATATGATTGCGGCTGGTGAAGTCGTAGAAAGACCGGCTGGAATTGTAAAGGAATGCGTTGAAAACAGTATTGATGCAGGTGCTACAGTCATAGAAGTTGAAGTATACCAAGGTGGTATTGAACGAATTGTGATTACAGATGATGGCTGTGGAATGGATCATGAAGATGCACATTTAGCATTTATGCGACATGCCACAAGTAAAATGCATTCAGAAGAAGAATTATTCAATATTCAAACTATGGGATTTAGAGGGGAAGCTTTACCAAGTATTGCTTCTGTTGCCCAAGTTGAATTGCAGACAAGCAACGGTGAAGAAGGTACTTTATTAAGATACAACTATGGAAGTTTAGATGTTGATGAAACTTGCAATTGTCCACGAGGAACAAAATTAGATGTTTCTGGATTATTTGTTAAAACACCCGCAAGATTTAAACATTTAAAGAGTATTTCTTATGAATTTTCTGTAATTGCCGATTTAATGAATAAGATGGCATTATCCCATCCGCAGATTCGTTTTCAACTTTCTCACGATGGAAGAGTTGTATTTCAAACAAGTGGCAATGGAAATATCCAAGAAATTCTATACCAAATGTATGGTAAAGAAGTAGCTCAGAATGCAATTCAATTTGAAGGAAACAATGAAGATTTTCATATTCATGGATATGCAATCCAGCCCAAAATCAATCGGGCCACAAAATATTTTATGTTTTTAACTTTAAATACAAGATTGATTCGCAGTGTCGCAATCCAAAAAGCAATTCTAGATGCATATAGTGATTATATGCCGCCGAATCGTTTTCCAATCGTTGTTTTACAAATGGATTCAGATACACAATTGGTTGACGTAAACGTACACCCTAATAAATGGGAGGTTCGTTTGTCAAAACAAGGCGAAATGCTAGATTTAATCAAAACAACAATTCAAGATGCTTTAAATGCTTCTTTAAAAACAGTAGCTGTTAGTAAACCTGAAAAGAAGAGTGTTGCATTTGAACAGCCAGAAATACAATATTCATATCCTGTTAAGCAACAGCCAAAAGAGAATAAATCGATTGAACAGAGTTTTAAAAATTATAATCCAGTAGTTATCAAAGAAAAAAAGGAGCAGATACAGATATATGAAGAAAAATCAGCTCCTGAAATAAAAATACAGGAAGAACCGATTTCATATCCAATTCCTAAGGAAGATAAGAATGATAAAGGTCCAGAATTCTTTTTGCACCTTCAAGTATTAGCTCAATTGCATGATTCCTATATCTTATGTAGTAATGAAGAAGGTTTGGTTATCGTGGATCAGCATGCTGCTCAGGAAAGATATCATTATGAGCAGTTAAACGAAAAATTATTGGTTCAATGTACAAACAAACAACCGCTTATGGTTCCTATTCAATTGGACGTCTCAAGTAATGTATTGGCTCAATATATGACCATTAATGAAAAAACAGCATTCTTTGGGATTGAATTTGAACCATTTGGAACGGATCAATTGATTCTTCGTGAAATTCCATTATGGTTTCATGATGTAGACCAAAAACAATTCTTACAAGATTTATTAGATTATTTTGTAGAAAATCAAGACGTAGATATGGCAAAACTTAGAAAACATATGATTGCGACTATGGCATGCCATAGTTCAATTCGTTTTAATCGACCATTATCTATGCAGGAAATGGAGCAAGTCATTTTAGATTTACAAAAGTGTAAACAACCATATCACTGTCCTCATGGAAGACCTACAGTTATTGTGATGAGTGATGGTGAGTTGAGAAAGGAATTTGAACGTGGATAGACAAAAAGTTTTAGCAATCGTAGGACCAACTGGAATTGGAAAAACAAGCCTTTCTGTATGGTTAGCCAAACAATTGAATGGAGAAATTATTTCCTGCGATAGTATGCAAGTATATAAAAAAATGGATATTGGCACGGCCAAAGTAACACAAGAAGAAATGCAAGACATACATCATGAATTGATTGATGTTCAAAATTATAATGAACCTTACAATGTAAAGGTTTTTCAAGAAAAATGTCGTACAGCTATCGAAGATGTTGTAAAAAGAGGAAAGTTTCCTATTTTATGCGGAGGAACAGGACTTTATTTAAAAGCAGCATTATATGACTATGAATTTCAAGAAGAAAACGAAGATATCGCCTATACTGCTTTTTTGAATTCGAAAACGAATGAAGAATTGGTCGCAATGTTAAAAGAAAAAGATGAAAAAGCTCTAGAAAAAATTCATCCAAACAATCGCAAGCGATTGATTCGTGCTCTACAAATTTGTCGTAGTGGTACTTCAAAATCAGAACAAGAAGACAAACAACAACATATTCCATTATATGATGTGTATTTTTTAGGTTTAGATGTAGATAGAGATATTTTACATGATCGAATCAATAAAAGAGTAGATATTATGTTCGAGAATGGTTTGGTCAAAGAAGTAGAAGATTTATTTACAAATCCAGAAACGTGGGAATATACAAGTTTTCAAGGAATTGGATATAAAGAGTTTAAAGATTATTTCTTAAAAGAAAAGAGTATCGATGAAGTAAAGACTGCTATAAAAACACATTCTAGACAATATGCGAAAAGACAATATACATGGTTTAAAAATCAGATGCCTGTATATTGGTTTGAAGCACAGAATAGAGATGAAATATATAGTGAAGTAAAGGAATGGTTGATGGATGAAGACAAATGAGAGAAGTGAATTGTTGCTGGGAAAAGAAGCATTAGAAACACTAAATGATAAGACTGTCCTTGTTGTTGGAGTTGGAGGAGTCGGTTCTTTTTGCGTAGAGGCCTTAGCAAGAACAGGAATTGGTCATTTAATTCTTATAGACAAAGACTGTGTGGAACCAAGTAATATTAATCGACAATTAGTGGCAACTTTAGATACAGTTAATGAAGTTAAAGTGGATGTATTAAAGAAACGAATTAGTACACTAAATCCTAATTGTATTGTAGATACATATGCATGTTTTTATGATCAAACGAAAGATGATGAAATATTTTCGCAACCCATTGATTTTGTCGTAGACTGCATTGATTCCATTCAGAGTAAAAAAGATTTGATGCAAGCATGTATTGAGCAAAATATACCGTTTTTATCAAGTATGGGAATGGCTAGGCGTAAAGATCCTACAAAATTAGTAGTTACAGAGGTAGAAAAAACAAGTTATGATCCAATGGCTAAACAGATTCGTCAGTGGAAAAGAAAAAATCGTATACGCAATAAAATCTGGGTGGTGGCATCTTTAGAACAACCGATTCCAGTAGAGTCAGGACAACCATTGCCTAGTGCTATTTTTGTACCTGCAAGTGCCGGATTGGTACTTGCGAGTGAATGTGTACAAAGATTGATTGAGTCATAAAGAGGTAATAATGATATGAAGGATGTATTTATTGTAAATCCCAAATCAGGGAAAAATAGTCAATATGAATTAATACAAGAAATCAAAGAGCATTTTCAAGGAAAACGTATTATCATTGAAAAAACAAAAAGTCCTGAACATGCGACGTTTATCGCAAAAAAGTATGCTCTATCCAATGAACCTGTGCATTTGTATGTGTGTGGCGGAGATGGTACTTTGCATGAAGTTATTAATGGGTGTGCCGAAAAAGAAAATGTGACTATTTCTGTGATTCCAATTGGAACGGGGAATGATTTTGTGAAATATTTCGAAGATTTAAAAAGAGGAGACTTTTTAAATCTGGAAAATTATACAGATCCAGAATATATGGATTGTGATTTGATTAAAGTAAATGGAGAATATTCAATAAATACAGTTTCTTTTGGATTTGACGTGGAGGTTGCACGTCAGGTAAATGCACTAAAAAAGAATATAAAGACAGAAGGAATCATACCCTATGTTTTATCAACATTGATTAGTTTAAGAAAACCAATAGGTCAAGACTATCAAATTCAGATTGATACTAAAAAATTACCAAAAGGGAAATATGGATTCCTTGTGTTTGCGAATGGAAAATACTATGGTGGAGGATTTAAGCCGTGTCCAGATGCCAATGTTGATGATGGCTGGATGGATGTTTGTTTGATTTCAGATGTAAAGAGACATCAAATAGTTCGATTGGCAAAGAAATATCAAGAAGGAACGCATATACAGTATAAAAATCTAGTTTCTATGTACCAAGCTAAAACGATACATTTAAATACAGAAAATGAAATGATTTATGCGAATATGGATGGAGAAGTAAAAGGATTTAAAAATCCAACAATAGAAATCGTAGAGAAAGCGATTCGACTTGCTCTTCCTAGAATATCGTGAGTATGATATAATATTCAAAAATATAGGGAGTGTGAAAAATGGACTCGGATTTATGGATACAAATCCTTGAATTAGTTATTTTATTAGCTTTATCAGGCTTCTTTTCTTCAGCTGAAACAGCAATGGTTTCAGTTAGTAAGATTCGCTTGAGAACTTTAGAAGATGAAGGAAATAAAAAAGCATCATTAGCTTTAAGAATATTAGAAAATCAATCAAAAATGCTAAGTGCTATATTGATTGGTAATAACTTAGTGAATACTTCAGCAGCAAGTATTGCCTCATTGATTGCTTATTCCTTTGGTGGAGCAGCCGTTAGTATTGCTACTTTTATCATTACTTTTTTAATTTTGGTTTTTGGAGAAATTACACCTAAAACATGGGCAACAGTGAATGCAGATCAACTCGCAATTACGTATGCTCCGATTATTTCACTTTTGATGAAAGTTTTAACACCGATTATTTGGTTTGTGAATTTATTTAGTTCAGGTATTTTAAAATTAATGGGCATACAAAATCCAAATCAAAATATATCTATGACCGAAAGTGAGTTGCGTACAATTGTAGACGTTTCTCACGAAGAAGGTGTCATCGAAGAAGATGAAAAAGATATGATCAATAAAGTCTTTGATTTAGGGGATGCCAAAGCTAAAGATGTTATGATACCTCGTGTACATGTTGTGATGGCAGAAGTGGATAGTACATATAAAGACTTATTGGAAATATTTAGAGAAGAAAAGTTTACGCGTATTCCTATCTATCAAGATAAAATTGATAATATTATAGGTATCGTTAATATGAAAGACTTGTTGATGTATGATGATTTTTCATATTTTGATCTGCAAAAGATTCTTCGAAAACCAAAGTTCACATACGAAAATAAAAAAGTATCAGAATTATTGATTGAAATGAAACAATCCACATTTAATCTTGCGATAGTCATGGATGAATATGGAGAATTTTCAGGTATCGTTACGCTAGAAGATATCATTGAAGAAATCGTTGGCGATGTTCAGGATGAATACGATGCACACGAAGAAGAAAATATTGTGAAATTAAATAATCAAACATATGATGTCAAAGGATATTTAAGTTTACATGATTTAAACGATTATTTAGATTTAGATTTAGATAGTGAAGACTTCGATTCAGTTGGAGGTTTAGTAATCGATGCACTTGGTCGTTTACCACAGACAAATGATGAAACGACTTTACCAAATGGAATTCGCATTAAAGTCTTGAAAGTAGAAAAAAATCGTATAGAATCTGTACGATTGATCTTACCTGATTCATTAACAAAAAAGGATGTTTAACTACATTTCGTAGTAAACATCCTTTTTTTAACGTCGAACAGAGAAAATATTGAATGCGAATAAATCGTATCTATGTCTAGAAATAGAATATTCAAAAGGTATACCATTATCTAAGTAGGCAATTTGATCAATTTCAAGAACAGGTTCAATATCTTTCAGTCTTAAGTATGTATGATCCAACTCATTAGATACATCTGCCTTTGTGGTTTTGTTGGCACTAGCTATTTTTAAATTCAATGTATTTTCAATATAGTCATAAACAGAATGAGATAAAACTTCTAAAGTAATGCCCGGAATCAAACTTGTTGGCATATAGGTTCTTTCAAGAACATAAGGCTTATTATTGACAAGTCTAAGTCGGAAAATATTATAAATTGGATCATCCACATTGATATTTAAATTATTTGCGATTTCTTCGTTCGCAAATTCTAATTTAAATTCTAAGATTTTAGAAGTGACATTTCCTTGGCTTGATTTAGTGAAACCTTGTAGTTCTCTTTCAGGAACAATGATTTGCCCTTTTGAGTTGTTGCTAGACATAACAAAGCTGCCTTGTCCTCTTTTACGATATAACAATCCTTCCTGCACTAGTAAATCTAGTGCTTTTTTCATTGTCATTCTTGAACAATTGTATTCTTTACATAATGAAATTTCATCAGGGATCTTTGAATTAGCAGGATATTCCTTATTTAAAATCTTGTCTTTGATTGAATCATAAATGGTTTTGTATTTAACATCCATAAAAAAATAACCTCATTAATATAGACAAATATAACATATGTCTATGATGTATTTATTATACATAAGTATGATATATAAAGTAAATACTAAGAATTAATTATTTTAATAGTTTTCTAATGACTATAGACATTTTATTTATAAAAATAAAAAATATATATTTTATAATTTAAATGTCTAGACAAATAAATAAAATGAATATATAATGCAATCAGAAAAGGAGAGGATACAACATGGAGTTTATTTCATTCCCTAAAGATTTTTGGTGGGGAGCAGCAACAAGCGGGCCTCAAAGTGAGGGTGCCTTTGATAAAAAACATGAGAATGTAATGGATCATTGGTTTCACACAAAACCTGAAGATTTCTTTCAAGGTGTAGGACCAGATGTTGCAAGTGATTTCTATCACCACTACAAAGAAGATTTTAAACTAATGAAACAATGTGGCTTTAATTCATTTCGAACATCTATTCAATGGAGCCGTCTAATTTTAGATTTTGAAACATTCGAAGTGGATGAAAAAGCTGTGGAGTTTTATCGCAACGTAATTCAAGAAGCTAAAAACAATGGCATTGAATTAGTTATGAATCTACATCATTTTGATATGCCAGTTGAATTACTTGAAAAGTATGGTGGTTGGGAAAGTAAGAAAGTTGTAGATTTATTTGTTGGATTTGCGAAAAGATGCTTTGAACTATTTGGTAAAGACATTCGTTATTGGACTACATTTAATGAGCCTATGGTTATTCCAGAAGCTGGATATCTTTACGGATTCCATTACCCAAACTACAAAGGTAAGGGTAAAGAAGCTATGCAAGTGATATATAATATCAATCTTGCGAGTGCAAAAGTTATTGAATTGTATCATTCAATGAATTTGGAAGGGAAAATTGGAATTATTCTTAATTTGACACCTGCATATCCAAGAAGTCAAAGTAAAGAAGATTTAGCTGCATCTGAATTTACAGACGATTTATTTAATCGATCATTCTTAGATCCAGCTGTATATGGAAAGCTTCCAGAAAGACTAATAAAAGTGCTTGAAAAAGATGGCGTACTTTGGGAATATACAGATGAAGAATTAGAAGTTATTTCAAAGAATACAGTGGATTTCTTGGGTGTGAATTACTATCATCCAAAACGTGTTAAAGCACAGGATCATCCAGAAAATTTCAAGACACCATGGCAACCTGACCAATATTTTGAAGAATGGTTCTGGCCAGAATGTCGAATGAATCCATATCGTGGATGGGAAATTTATCCAAAGGCAATTTATGATATTGCGAAAAACGTTCAAGATAACTATGGAAATATCCCATGGTTTATTAGTGAAAACGGTATGGGCGTCGAAGGAGAAGAAAAGTATTGGGATGAAGATGGCAATGTTCAAGATGATTATCGAATTGATTTTTATGAAGAACATTTAGCGTGGTTAAACAAAGCAATGAAGGAAGGAAGCAATTGTTTTGGATTTCATGCATGGACAGCATTTGATTGCTGGTCATGGAATAATGCTTACAAGAATCGTTATGGTTTTATCAAGGTTGATTTAGAAACACAAGAACGTACAATTAAAAAATCAGGACATTGGTATAACGAATTAAGCAAACAAAATGGTTTTTATTATGATTTAAAAGAGGGAGAATAAAAAATGTCATTAGAAAATAATAAATTTGTAGATAAGTTTACAATGGTGGCAGTAAAACTAGGAAATCAAATTCATTTACGTTCATTACGTGATGCATTTGCGACAGTAATGCCATTGTATATTTTGGCTGGTTTAGCCGTTTTATTAAACAACACAGTATTTACTTGGATCTTCAGTGGAGATACATTAGCAAATGTTCAATATTGGGGAACAACAATCACAAACGCAACATTAAATATTTCAGGATTATTGATTGCAGCAATCATTGGCTATTGCTTAGCACGTAACCGCGATTTCGAAAATCCATTAGCAGCATCTATGATTTCAATGGCTTGCTTAATTGCGATGATGCCAAATACAGTTAGTGTCACTCCAAATGCTGCAAAAGCAGCTGTTGAAGTATCTGGCGTATTACCTTTCGCAAATTTAGGAACAGGTTCTATGTTTGCCGGAGTCATCGTAGCATTACTTGCTACAGAAGCATTTATCAAAGTATCAAACATTAAAAAACTTCAAGTGAATTTAGGTGATAACGTACCTCCTGCAGTAGGAAAATCATTCAACGTATTAATTCCAGTAATTATTGTTGTTTCATTATTCGGTTTAGTTTCTGCTGCGCTATTCAATTTAACAGGAAATAACATTATCAATTTAATTACAACATTTATCCAAGAACCATTACGTCATATTGGAACAGGATTATGGGGATGTATCATTCTTTACTCTTTAGGAAATATGTTGTGGTTATTTGGTATTCACCAATCTGTTATTTACAGTTCAATCTTAGAACCACTATTAATTATCAATATTACAGAAAATATTGCAGCATATAGTGCAGGACAAGCTATTCCAAATATTATCAACGTTTCTCAAGTTACAACGTATGGTTTAATGGGTGGATCTGGATCAACAATTTGTCTATTGATTGCGACTTTCTTAGTTGGTAAAAACGCAATGACAAAAAATGTTGCCAAAATGTCAGTAGCTCCAGGAATCTTCAACATCAATGAACCAGTTATCTTTGGATATCCAATCGTTTATAACATCACTATGGCTATTCCATTTGTCTTGGTTCCAGCTTTAGGTATCTTGATTTCTTATATCGCAACAGCAACAGGATTTATGAGTCCATGTGTTTCATTAGTTCCTTGGACAACACCACCTTTATTGAGTTCTTTCTTAGCAACAGCTGGAGACTTAAAAGCCGTATTAGTTCAAGCAATCGTATTAGTATTAGGCGTATTGATTTATATTCCATTTGTAAAAATTAACGACAGAGTATTAGAAAAACAAGCCGCAATGGAGAATGAAGGAGAAGAATAATCATGAAGACAATCTTATTAGTATGTAATGCTGGTATGTCAACAAGTATGTTAGTAAAGAAAATGCAGGATGCAGCTAAAACTATGGGGGTTGAAGTTGAAATCAGTGCAAAATCTTTGACAGAAGCAAAGAAAAACTTAGGGACTCCAGACATGATTTTATTAGGACCACAAATTCGCTATGAATTAAAGAACGTTCAGGCAATGGCTCCAAACTTACCTGTAGAAGCTATTAATATGCAAGATTATGGAATGATGAATGGTAAAAAAGTGTTAGAACATGCTTTGAAGGTATTAGGATAATGAACGAAGAATTTGAAATGATTTGTTTCCAGATTATTTCTAATAGTGGAGCTGCCAAATCAAATTATGTAGAAGCGATTCAAAAGGCTAAAGAAAAAGATTATGCAGCTGCTAAAGAATTAATGGAAGGTGCCGAAGAATTTTTCGTAGGTGCACATAAAGTACATGCGGATTTGATTCAAAAAGAAGCACAAGGACAAAAGACAGAATTCTCTTTATTGTTCATGCATGCAGAAGATCAAATGGCAAGCTGTGAAATGGCTAAGCTTTTTGCTGAAGAACTTATTTCTTTGTATCAAAAAATAGATGCTTAATAAAGAGAAGTAATTATGAAGTATGCAGTGGCAATTGATATTGGAGGAACAAATACACGTGTTGCTCTAATTGATGAAAACTATTATATTTGTCAAAGAATACAGTTTCCAACAGATACAGAAAATCCTTATGTGACAATGAATCAAATTCAAGAAGCTATCTATAGTTTTGAGAAAGATATTATAGGTGTGGGTATGTCTTGTCCCGGGCCGCTTGATTTGATGGTAGGAAAAATCTTAACAACACCAAATTTACATGGTAAATGGCATGGATTTTATGTGTCAAAAGAATTAGAAAATTTGATTCATAAACCCGTATATTTGGAAAACGATGCCAATCTAGCAGCTCTTGCAGAAGCTGTTATTGGCGAAGGGAAAGATTCTAATATCGTTCAATATTTAACAGTATCTACAGGACTAGGAGCCGGACTTGTTATCAATAAAGAAGTATTTCAAGGAGCCCATGGATTTGCCAATGAAGTCGCAAATACATGTCTTTGGAATAACGGACCAAGTCATGGCAGTATCTATCCAGGTGGAATTGAAGCTATCTGCAGTGGAACAGCCATTGAACAACGTGCAAAAAAAGCTGGATTAACAGTGGCTCATGCAGGAGAAGTGAATGACTTAGCCCTTCAAGGAAACAAAGATGCTAAAGAAATTATGGACGATGCAAAAGTATATTTGGCAAACTATATAGCGGGTTTACAAGCATTTGTAGATCCAGACATCATAATTTTAGGTGGATCTGTAGCTTTAAAAATACCTGGCTTTGTAGAAGAAGTTGAAAATCTAGTAAAAGAAAAAGTCTATTCAGTTATGGTTCCTCTTGTAAAAGTAAGAAAATCAACTTTAAGTGAAGATAGTGGCTTGTTAGGTGCAGCCTGTCTAGCGTTCTCTAAAGCCTAAAATAAAAAACCGATTGATATCGGTTTTTTGTTTATTTATTTTCAGTAATATATTTGTTGAAAGCCTTCGCAATAGCCTTCGCAACCTTCTTTTGATTTGTTGGATTTTTAAGCTTTTGTATTTCCTTGGTATTCGTACTAAAACCAGCTTCAAATAATATGGCTGGAATTTTTTGCTCATCAACCACATGTAGAGGATAAAATTCAGTTGTAAGAGTACCACGGTCATGTGTCCAATCTAAACCAGATAAGTTTTTACATATATATTCTGTGATCTGTTCACTTGCTTTATCGTCTTGACGAATATAAGAAACATATCCAGAACAAGTAGGATCTTCATTTGAATTGATATGGAATGAGAAGAAATAATCGGCTTTTTCTTTTTTTGCCATCTTAACTCTCGCTTTTAAATCCTCTGTTTCATCTTCTGACCACGTTACTTTATCGCTTGTACGAGTATAGACAACTTTGATTTCTGGATTTAGTTTTTTTAGTTGTTTACCTGTTTCTAAAGCTAAAGCCAAAGTTAAATCTTTTTCGGTAGTACCATCTTCTGCAACGGTTCCCCCATCATAACCACCATGTCCAGCATCAATCATGACAGTCGCAATCGTTTCGTAATGTTTATTGACTGTTTTTGCCTTTGAGTCTGAATTAGAAGCTGAGTGATTTGATAATAAAACTACGAAAGTTCCTATAATCAAACATATACATGCCAAAACAATAAGTAGGTTTTGTGGTTTCAACTTTCTTTTCTTTGAATTTTGCATGGGATTAGTATAGCACTGTTTAAAAAATTATTCAAAAATTGCGCGTCCGATTCGAACTGTATTCGAACCATGCTTAATAGCTAATTTATAATCTTGAGACATTCCCATGGATAAAGTGTCTATATCTGGATATTGCTCTTTTAGCTCTAAATAAAGGGTATGCATCTGTTCAAATTCAGATTCTACTAATGCTTGATCTTCTGTTTTTGAAGCAACACACATAATTCCTTTAATTTGAATATGTTTAAATTCTTGCAATTGAGAAATAAAGTTTTTAGCATCCTTAAAAGGATATCCCGTTTTGTTTGGATCTTCCGAAATTTTTAGTTCTACCAATACCTTTTGAATGATGCCATGTTTATTCGCCTGTTTTTCAATTTCTTCAGCCAGTTTCAATGAATCCAAGCTTTCAATCACATCAACCTTTCCAACAATATACTTTACTTTGTTTGTCTGTAGATGCCCAATAATGTGCCAAGTATATTTTGGATCATACTTATCTATAAATTCCTGTACACGATTTTCTCCAAAAGTAGTTAGACCCATTTTTGCGACTTCATCAATTTCTTCCTTTGTACGCGTTTTAGATACAGCCACTACATTAAAATCTTGTGCTTTTAGTTCTTCAATCAACTCTTTATTCATATTAAAACAGTCCTTTCAATATCAATCTAATTATAATCAAAGAAAAAAAAGAAGCAACATTTGCTTCTAATGAAATAATTTTCCAAAAATCCAACGAACGAATGGTCCACAATAACAAATTTGCCAAAAGAAAGCCATTGGAAAATTAAATAAAATAGTCATAAACCAAACTGAAATAATTTGGACACCTGGTGTTTTGAATAGAATGGTCGCAATCAAACTCATGATTGGACACATAATACAAATAATGTAGAAAGAAATCGCAAGTGTGATAAAGAAAGGACGATCCTTCGGTGTTACAACTTTAAAGGCAAAGTAATGTGCTAGTTTATCAACAAAGAAATATTCTAAAATAAAGGCTACAGGCCACATGATGATTAATTCATGAAAGGCTAATAAAAAGACTTGATTAGACATTCCACCCATATTAAGTGCTATGTTGTAACAAATCATGGCATAAACCATTAAAAAAGACATGAATAAAGTAAATACAATATTTTCAAATTTTGTTTTTGGCATATATTTTCTCCTCCTAAATGACTTTTTGTGTTGTTCAATCAAAGACGTTTCCAATATGTACCAAAAAGCGAACGCTAGTAATAATATCATAATTTTTTTGTTTTTGTAATAAAAAATCAGTAAGAATCACTCTTACTGATGAATAGGGAAAGTTAATATAATAGTAAATAAATCATTTGTTTCGTCTTGATAGAAAGTTCCATGATGGATTTTTATCATTTTTTTAACACTCTTCAAACCAATTCCATTACTTTCGACTTTATCCAAATGATGATTGATTGAATTCGTAAAACTCATTTTTAATTGGTCTTCTTCAATCGTTGTTTGAATCACGATATCTTTCCAAGGATCACAATATTTTTGAATATTCGAGAATACATTATTTAATATTCTTTGAATTATCGCAAAATTCGCATCCATAGAAAGAGAAGTTTGTAGAGGTTCATATAAAATATGAAGATCCATTTCTCTTAAATACTGAATATGATCTACCAATGTATCGATAAGCTTTTGAACAGGAATATTCGATAAATACGAATTATATTCTGTTGAAAAGACAAGAGAATACTCAAACATTTTATTGGAAAGATATGTGATTTCTTCAACCTTATCTAAACATTTTTGAAGATATTGATCACGAAATTTAATATCATCCTTTTTTAAATTCATGATTTCAAGGTATCCCTTTAATGTTGTTAGTGGAGTTCTTAAATCATGGGATAAAGAAGAAATTAATTCTTTATTCGCAACACGAGCCTGCTGTTCATTGTCCATTGTTTGTAGAAAGGCAATACGCATTTGATTCAAGTCCTGGGCTAAACGTCCAATCTCATCTTTATCACTTACTTTGATTTCATGATTCCAATCTCCAATTGCTAAAGTAAAGACATCTTCTTGTAAATTTTGAATGGACTGAATTCGTTTACGAATAAAACTTTGCAGGATAATTAAATAAAAAGAGAAAGAAATCAAAAGTGAAAGAATGATATAAGGAATTTGGAATGGAATCATAGGGAATGAAGTGATATATAAATAAACGGATTGGTTTTTAAAATGTATTGGATAATCATAGTACAACGGGGCTTCCAAGACATCCAAATCATCAAAACTATATAACAACAATAAATTATTACTGCTTAATGGAGATTTGTCCGTAAAATAGATTCCATCCTGATCATATAATTCTACATACGCATGATTGAGTGCATTTTCTTTTAATATATGATTGATGGCTTTTTTATTTTCCTTCGTTAGATCAAAATTTTGGAGTTGTTTTTCTAATTTCTTTACATAAGAAGAATAATCTTCCGATTGATAAAAAGTATCCATTAAAAACTCAAAGACAGCACTGCGATTTAAATATAGAAATGAAAAAGAAGTTAATACCAACAATGTTGCACAAAGAAAAGAGAACATCATACGACTGGATAAGGAATAGAAGACGTTTTTCTTTGAACGGAGTGGTTTAAGATTTTTTAAAAGTAAATAAAAAAGAATTGTTATAATAAGACTTAAAATACAGTTGAAAATACGATAAGAATGATAATAATTCGTGAAAGATGGATACCACTCAATACAACTCATTTTACTTGAACTCTTTATAAAAATATTATACTTTTGTGCATTTTTTAAAGGAGTACGGCCACAAAACGAAAGTATAGAATCGATGACTTTATCATCTGGTTTATTTGATTTTGTTTTATATAAAATGACTTGATAACTTCCCTTTTTTAATAATTGATTTAAATCTTTACGAATTTGAGTGTGGTTCATAAAATCCACTTGTTCTTGTTCATCTAAATAAGCCTTCGCCTCTTTTATTTTTTCTTTAGATAAAGTATCAGAATACTCATAATGAGTATTTAAATAATCGTATACGACAAATCTTTGAGAATATATTGCGAAAAAACTCAATAAAAAAACAAGAAGGGAAAGATACAGTCTCGTTATTTTTTTATTCAAAACGATACCCCTTTCCCCAAATTGTTTTTATGTATACTGGATTGGCGGGATCCTTCTCGATTTTCTTTCTAAGATTACGAATATGAACCATGATTGTATTATTTGCCGAATAATAATACGGCTCATTCCATGCTTTTTCATACAATTGTTCAGCTGAAAAAATTTGTTTAGGATTCTTCATCAACGTACTCAAAATATTAAATTCAATATCCGTTAATTCAACTTCCTTTCCATTGACCTCTGCATTTTGTTGGGCATAACGCAAAGTAAGACCATCCATACTTAAATCCTTTTCTGTATCAAGTAATCTTTCTTCTTTTTTACCCTTATAGACTTGATAACGACGAAGTAAAGCTTTAACTCTTGCCGTTAATTCACTATACGAAAAAGGCTTTGCCAAATAGTCATCGGCACCACTTGAAAAACCAAGCGTCTTATCCGAATCTAATCCTTTGGCTGTTAAAAATAAGATAGGGACATTGCTTGTTTCACGAAGCTTTAAACAAGTCTGGTAACCATTCATATTCGGCATCATAATATCAAGGACGATTAAATCGATGGAAGAATCAAACAATTGAAGGACCTCGTTTCCATCTTTGGCTTCAATCACTTCATAGCCTTCGCCAGTTAATAAAATTCTTAATATTTCACGGATTTCTGCATTGTCATCCGCCACTAAAATACGCGTCTGCATGTTCACATCCCCTTTCTTTTATTCTATTTTACCCCAATTACTATAGGGTTTCCAATTTTCATAAGGCAACATATGATGTAAATGATCTATCACTTTCGATTGCGAAGAATACCACTGAATGACATCCAATTTTCCTTTATAATCTTTCTTGGATAATTTTTTTTCATTTTTTAATTCAGCCTTGTTTTTCTTTGATGCATACTTACCAAAATATATAAGCTGATTTGTCTTATCTTCTTTTTTTAAAATCATAGTAACATACTTAGATATCTTTTTATGATGGATATGCCCATATTCACCATCTGGATTATGCGTTACAATTTTGTCCCAATCCTTAGAATCGATTTCCTTTTTGATTTCTCTTTGAATATCCTTTTTACAAGATTTCCAGTTATCACGCTTACCCTTTGTCTTATCAGGAAAAGATAAAATAATTCCTTTAGAATGTGTCTTCTCCAGTACCTTCATAAATTCTTTTTTTCTCTTTTTATTGTTTCCATTCGTAATACATAAAACCGTGTAATTTCCATTGATTAAATGAGATCCACCCCAAATTGTTTCATCATCTGGATGGGCCACAATCATTAAAGATTCATGCTCTTGGGCATGAATTACGGATGTATTTAGACAAAGCATTAAACTTAAGATGCATAATAATAACTTTTTCATTTTCATCACCAAAAAAAATTCTATCAAACATTTCTTAACACTCTACTTATGCATTTCTTAAATCTTCTTAATATATTTATGAAAGTTTAATATTTCCTTTTGTCGATACTTAAGATTTATTTTGTATAGTAAAGCCATGAAAAAGAGAGATACGTTTTACATTACAATACTATTTATATTACCCATTTTATTTGTACTCTGTGTATCCACATATTCCATGTATGGATCAAAGTTAGATTGGTTATCCCAACATATATCTTTGGCAGACTATTTTCGACAGACCCAACAATTACTTCCAGATAGTTTTGCGAATCTCCAAGGACAAACCAATGCCTTTAGTTTTTCATATTATGGACTATTAAGGCCAGACGTTTTAGTTTCTTATTTATTTCCAAATATTCCAATACATTTCTTTATTATAGGTTATGCAACACTTCTATGGTCATCTACAGGAGGACTTTGTTATTACTGGCTAAGAAATAAAGGATACAAAGATTCGATTAGTTTCTTTTCAAGCATATGTTGCATATGCGCCAATTGCTTCTTTCAGTCCCACCAACAAATTATGTTTATAGAAATTCTTCCCTTTTTATTTCTTTCATTCATTCTAATCGATAAAAATAAAAGACAATGGATTAGTCTATGTGTAGTTATGGCACTTTTCCATAACTATTTCTATACGCCAGGCATGATATTGATTTTGCTTTTATATGATTATAATCAAAACCATATGATAAAAGATATTCTGATTTCGATTCTTATTGGTATTGGTATGGCTACAATTTTATGGCTACCAACTGGATATTTGATTTTAAACAATCATAAATCAGTTGTACAAACCAACCTATTTAATTTATTAATTCCAAACTTTACTCTAAAAGGACTTGTCTATGATAGCTATGGATGTGGGTTGACTGTGATTAGCTGGATTGCCCTATTTCAAGGCATTCAATTTAAAAAGACAAGGAAACTATCGATTCTGTTGATTTTAATGTTTGTTTTCCCGATGTTCTCTTATATATTGAATGGAACTTTATATGCACGCACAAAAATATTGGTGTTATGTTTACCACTCGTACTTATGATCCTTTCCTATTGGTTACAAGAAAGAAAGTTGAATAAAAGTTTACTTGTTTTAGCTAGTTTATTTCTTTGCACAAAAACAACACTTCTTGGATTATTAATTTCACTTGTGTTTATTGGCTATTACTTTATGGATAAAAAAGAATGTTTAATGATGTATGCCCTTGTACCTATGATTGTTTTTACAGGATTCAACTACAATCAGTGCTTAGATTTAAAACTCTATAATTCAATGTATTCTAAGGATAAACAAAAATTGATGCAAAGAAACGATTTGAATCAACGAACAGCCGATTTAGATCAGGTGGGTTATAGTGTCAATCGTATCTATGACCCAAAAGAAATGAAGGCATCAAGTTATACGTCAACAAGCAATTCTTTATATAACACTTTCATTTATGACATTATAAAAAGTCCGATTTCCCAATCCAATCGAACAATCATAACAGATAGCGAGAATTATTTATATTTGAGTATGATGGGGATTCAAAATGTATTGAGTAAAGACTCTAATTTATATGGATATAAAGAAGTAGATAGTAAAGGAAAATATAAATTATTAAAGAATAAAAATGTATTTCCAATGGTCTATGTCACAAGTGATACGATGAGGGAATCTGAGTTTGATAAACTCTTTTATCCATATAATTTGGATACCATCTATAATCGCACGATTGTGAATGGTGAAACAAGTAATGATTATGCCTCAAAGATGAAACTTATAAAGAATTTAGATCAATCGATTGTGATTCAGAACAAAAGGACAATAAAAAAAACAATACCCATTGATTTTGATGCTAAAAATAAACTGATCTGTATTGATTTTGATGTAAAGAATTATACAGATAAAAAGATTTCGATATCCATAAACGGAATGAAGAATACATTGTCAAAAAAACATTCTGTGTATCCAAATGGGAATAAACATTTTACGTATATTCTTTCTAAAAAAGAATTAAAACAATTTGATGTTACTTTATCCAAAGGAAAATATAAGATATCCAATATTCGTGTTTATACATGTGATATGAATGTGTTTGACCGAGTTGTGACTAAAGTAAAACCATTAAAGACAACTTCTATTTTTAAGGGGAAAGTAACAACATCTAAAGATGGTTATCTTGTAACTTCATATCCTTATGAAAAGGGATATGAAATATATATTGATGGAAAAAAGCAGAATATTGAAATTGTGAATAAGGCTTTTGTGGGATGCAAAATCAAAAAAGGAAGCCATACAATTACAATTCAATTTCATGCACCATTTAAGAATACAGGACTTGGTATAAGCGTTCTGTTCATTATAATGGGAGGATTTTGGATATGGAGAAAGTCAAAGAATTTATTAGCTATGGAATCGTGGGAGTTATGACAACTCTTGTGAATTACGTTGTGTATTTTATTTGTTTAAAAATAGGATTCGATTGGCTGATAAGCAATAGTCTAGCTTGGTTGGTTGCCGTTATTTTTGCGTATTTTTCAAACCGTAAAGTTGTATTTCATTCAAGTAATGATATGAAAAAAGAGTGTATCGAGTTTTTTGGACTTCGATTTATGACATTACTTGTTGAAAATCTACTATTGGCCATTTGTATTGATGGCGTACATATTTCAAATTTATTATCTAAGATTTTAGTTAGTGTAATCACTGTTTTAGCCAATTATTTCTTATGTAAATCTCATATATTTTCTAAGAAGGAGGAAATGTTGTATGAACAAAATTAGTGTTGTCGTTCCTTGTTTTAATGAAGAAGATGTTCTTTCCGTGTTTTACAAAAAGACAAGCGAAGTATTGAATGAAATAGAAGGAATCACCTATGAATTGTTGTTTGTGGATGATGGATCAAAGGATCACACAAAAGATATATTAAGAGCTTTGAGTTTAAAGGATGAGCATTGTGAATTTGTTTCTTTTTCTAGAAATTTTGGTAAAGAAGCCGCTATGTTTGCAGGATTAAAGAAATCAAATGGCGATTATGTTGTGATCATGGATGCTGATTTGCAGCATCCTCCTGTATTATTAAAAGAAATGTATAAGGCGGTTAGTGAAGAAGGCTACGATTGTTGTGCCGGAAAAAGAGTAGACCGTACGGGTGAAGGAAAGATTCGTAACTTTTTATCGCATATCTTTTATAAAGTGATGCAGAAAATGTGTAAAATGGATATGAGCGATGGTTGTGGTGATTTTCGGATGATGTCAAGACAAATGGTGGATGCGATTCTAGAGTTAAAAGAATACAATCGCTATATGAAAGGATTATTTTCTTTTGTAGGATTTGATACAAAATGGATTGAATTCCGTAATGTACAACGAGCTGCAGGTAATTCTAAATGGAATTTTTCAAAACTATTCGCATATGCGATGGAAGGTATGTTTTCCTTTTCTACAGCGCCGATTGTATGGATTGGAAATATAGGAACCGTAATTATGATTTCATCGATTTTAATGACTTTGTTTGGATTGTTAGTACATGTCACGTCTATGTTTCATTTAGTATGTTTGATTCTGTTTTTGAGTGGGCTTCAAATGTTGTTTGTGGCCATTTTAGGTCAATATACGACAAAAGACTATATGGAAAGTAAACAAAGACCGATCTATATAATAAAAGAAACCAGCAAGAATTTAAGCTAATCTTTTAATGTGATTTCAATCACCGTGTCAATTGGATCTGGACAATGGTGTGAATTGGAATCAATATGGATAAATGTATAGTCAGGAAAACTTTCTGCGTTCCAAGGCGTTTGAATTTTGATTTGAGAATGATCAGACAATCTTCTTATGTCTTGGATTCTTTCTTTCCGAATTTTAACAGGTATATCAAAAATACTCTCATCTAGAATATGCGCATAAATTTTATTTCCCTTTTGTGTGTATCTTCCCCATTCTGGTTTTTCTAATTCACACTTTGTACAACTATAAATAGAAGCTTTATTTAGTTTCATCCATTCCCTGATTTCATTCAATACTTGGATAGATTCTTTAGGAAATTGCCCTCTAGCATCCGGCCCCACATTCAAAATCATATTTCCACCCTTGGATACACATTCAACCAGAGTACGGATGATTAGCTTAGCAGATTTATAATTCGTGTCCTTAGCGCAATATCCCCAATGTTCATTCATAGTGATGCAAGCTTCCCAAGGCACAGGTAAACCTTGAGGAGGAATCATTTGTTCAGGTGAAGTAAAATCACCGGCTGTAAAACTAGGATGTGCATCCATAATGGTTCCAGGATGTACACCATCTCCTTCTAAACGATTGTCGATGATCATGTCTGGCTGGTAGGTTCTTGCCATTGTTACGATTTTATGGGCATCCCATACATCTTTTGTCATATTGTCATAAGAAAAGTCAAACCACATGATATCCAACTTTCCATAGTTTGTAAGTAATTCTTTGATTTGAGTATACATATAATTCAAATAGTTTGAAAAACAAATTGGTTTATCATATTCTGCATTGTTTCTTTCTGGATGATGTCGATCTTTAAAATGAGGATAGTCCGAATGATGCCAATCAAGCAGGGAATAATATAGACCGACTTTTAAGCCTTCTTCTCTAAATGCATCTAAAAATTCTCTGACATAATCATGATTTGCCTTCCAATCTGTAGTCTTTGTATCAAACATACAATATCCATCGTGGTGTTTGGCAGTCATTACGGCATATTTCATACCGGCTTTTTTGGCCAATTTAGCCCATTGGTGTGGATTAAATAGATCTGGATCAAATTCATTCGCAAAAGGAATATAATTTTCTTCTTTCATTTCTTCGTTGCTTCTGACCCATTCACCTCGTGCTGGAATGGAATAGATTCCCCAATGGATAAAAAGTCCGAATCTAGATTTTTGAAACTCTGTAATATTCATAAGATCTCCTTTAGAAAAGTGGTTCTTGTAGCTGCTTTTTTTGAAGTGCAATGCCTGGTTTGGATAAGATTTCCTTGGTTTTAGAAATATCCTTTAGCCAAGGATCTATATCTTCTTTTTCAAGTATGACTGGCATTCGAGAATGCACAGGTTTTACATATGCATTGGCATCCGTAGTAATAATGACAAGATGATTATCGACAAGAAGTCCTGCAAAATATAGAATGTGCTCGCAATAAAATTCCACTTTATTTTTACCTAAATCCCACTCGTAAAAACTTCCTGCAGGCACAATACAATGCAAAGAATCTTTAAATAAAGGCTTTTCTAAGAGAGTTTCTTGTCTAGCATTTAAGATTAAATTATTAGTTTTATACCCAAATGGCACCATTTTCTTTTGGTTTCGAGTAAGTACAAGACATTTGTCACTTGGATGAATGTCTTTTTCTTTTAAACCAAAGGCTTTGGCTACTTTAGGTGTATATCGAAAGCTTGTACACATACTAGAAGTATATCATAAGAAAGAGGTGTAAAAAATTGTGAAAACAGATAAAAAAGGGTTTATTAATTATCAATACATCTCGTGGAGAGATCATTGATACAGATGTGTTGATTGAAGGTATTGAAAATGGAATCATTGGTGGTGCAGGTATTGATTCTTTTGAAAATGAACAGGAAGTCATTCATATTGATCACAACTATAATGTCATCAAAAACTGAGACTTATTGATATTAAAAGCCTATTTTAATATCATTGTAACGCCGTATGCAGACTTTTATACGGATTAAGTATCTTATGATATGGTGCATTGTTCATTGGAAAGTCTAAAGAATTTAGTCAATAATCAAGAATGTAGATATCAATTAAACTAAGGGCAAGAGAAATCTTGTTTTTTTGACAGTTGATTATAATATTTGTTTTAAATAAAGTATAAATTGAAAATAAAATGTTGTATGTAAAAAGAGCTTTTAAGCTAAAAATCTCTTTATTTGATTGAATTTTTAGTTTATATATTTCTGTAATTCATGGATGAGGTCAGAAAAAATGTATGATTTTACTAAATTGAGACCAGAAAAAATGTAAAAGATCTTTATATAAAGGGAAAAAGCCTATATCTTCATGAAAGGTATAGGCTATTTTATGTGTTTATTAATTAATGTGTTTATCTTTAAATTGTAAACGAGCTAAGGCTCTTGCCATACTGGCTTGTGACATATAATATTCACGAATGGATTGCTTTTGACGCATTCTTTCTTTAGCACGTTCTAAAGATTCTTTGGCTCTTCTTGCGTCTAGTTCTTCTTGTGTTTCACATGTATCGACTAAAACTTCAGCTTGGTTGTTTGAAAAGATCATGGATCCTAATCCACTAACAACTTCAATCTCAGAATTATCTTCTTTTCGGATTTTTAAAAGCCCAGGCGTAATCGCGTAGATTGCCTTGGCATGATGTGCAAGAAATTGTTTACTTCCATTGGGTGTGTGTATCGTTAATACTTGTGCTTTACCATTATAAAACACGTGATCACTGGCCATGATTTTTAGATCAAAAAGTTCCATGATTATACTTCTTTCGCTTTTTCTTTGACTTCTTCAATGGTTCCTACATTGAAAAAAGCACTTTCAGGATATGCATCCATTTCTCCATCTAAGATCGCCTTAAAGCCTTTGATTGTATCTTGTAGAGGAACATATTTTCCTGGAATTGAAGTAAATTGTTCAGCCACATGGAATGGTTGAGCCATAAAGTTACGTAAACGACGAGCTCTGGCTACAACGGTTTTATCTTCATCACTTAGTTCATCCATTCCTAAAATGGCGATAATATCTTGTAGTTCTTTATATTTTTGAAGGTATTGTAAAACACGTTGAGCTGTTTCATAATGTTCTTCTCCTACAATATCGGGTTGAAGAATTCTTGAACTTGATTCAAGTGGATCTACAGCAGGATAAATACCTTGTTCAACAACTTTACGAGATAAGACGGTTGTCGCATCCAAATGTTCGAATGTTGTTGCAGGAGCAGGATCAGTTAAATCATCTGCAGGAACGTATACAGCTTGTACACTAGTAACAGATCCGTTTTTTGTGGAAGAAATACGTTCTTGAAGTTGTCCCATTTCATTCGCTAAAGTAGGTTGATATCCAACGGCAGATGGCATACGTCCAAGTAAAGAAGAAACTTCTGATCCAGCTTGTACAAAGCGGAAAATGTTGTCGATAAATAATAAAACGTCTTTATGTTCAACATCACGGAAGTATTCGGCCATAGTCAGTCCGGTTTCAGCAACACGCATTCTGGCTCCTGGACTTTCATTCATTTGTCCAAAGACAAGTGCAGTGTTCTTGATTACACCGGATTCACTCATTTCAGTATATAAGTCGTTTCCTTCACGACTTCTTTCTCCAACACCTGTAAAGATGGAATAGCCTCCATGCTCACTGGCAATATTTCGAATCAATTCTTGGATCAGTACGGTTTTTCCAACGCCGGCACCTCCAAACAATCCAATCTTTCCACCTTTGGCATATGGTGCTAATAAGTCAATAACTTTGATTCCTGTTTCAAGAACTTCTGTAACAGGAGATTGATCTTCAAATTTTGGTGGTTTTCTGTGAATAGGCCAATATGTATCTGTATCGATCGCTTCTTTTCCATCGATTGTATCTCCCAAAACATTAAACAAACGACCTAAATTTTGTGTTCCAACTGGAATTTCAATACCCATTCCTGTAGATAAGACAGGCATATCTTTTTGTAAGCCTTCACTAGGCGATAACATGATACAACGAACTGTATCGGTTCCAATGTGCTGCATAACTTCCATTACAACTTTTTTGCCGTGGTTATCAACCTGTAAAGCGGTTTGAATATATGGAAGTGGCGTTTCATCAAAATGTACGTCTACAACAGGGCCCATAACTTGTGTGATTTTTCCTATTTGCATGTGGATTGACTCCTTTTCTTCTTTTGTAGCTGTTGCCTTCTAGCTTTGGCACCGGCTGCAACCTCTGTTATTTCTTGTGTGATTTTTGCTTGTCTTTGACGATTGTATTGTAAAGATAAACTGTTTAATAATTCTTCACCATTTTTATTCGCTGAATCCATTGCCTGCATACGCGCAAAGTTTTCGGATGCATAAGATTCAACAAGGGAACTATAAATAAATCCAGATAAATAATCAGGAATGACAATGTTTAATAATTCAGCAGGGCTTGGCTCCAACTGGATGGAATGAATGGTTTGTCCACCAACTTCAACTTCCTGATTTAAACGATACAAAGGAAGTAACTGTTCAACATCGACCGTAAATTGATTGTGTTGATCCATACGTGTATAGATAATTAATACTTCATCTATTGTTTTTTCAGCATACAGTTCAAGCATTTTACTCGAAATGGATCTTGCACGACTCAAAGTTGGATTTTGCGCTGTATATAGAAAACTTTCTTCAACCGGAATGTGTCGTCTTAAAAAGTATTGTCTTCCAACTTCTCCAATCATATAGAGCTTATAGTTTGGATGAGCCTTAATGATTTGTTCAGTGAGCTTTAAAACATTAAGGTTGTAGGCACCGGCCAACCCCTTATCTCCAGTAACACATATGATGGCTTTATTTTGATGTTTTTCATCAATATATTCTCGACTATCTAAGTAAGGATGCTCAAAGTGATCAGGAAGATTTTGAAGGATCGTCAAAATCTGTTTTCGTAATGAGTAAAAATAAGGATCGGTATTTGCGGCTTTTTGTTTGGCCGTATTCATTTTGGTTGAAGAAATCATATACATGGCTTTTGTGATCTTCATAGTCGATTGAATACCATTCATTCGATCTTTGATTTCTCGGATTTGTGACATTATTCTTGTCCTCTATATTGTTTAGCTAGTGTAATGATTCTTGTTTTTAAATTGTCATCCAGTTTTTTAGTTGTATTGATCTCACGACTGATTTCACTGTGATTTTCATTAAACCAATCTAATAATTTTGTTTCTTCTTTTTTGACTTGTTTTGAATTCAAATCATCTAGAATTCCTGCGTCTGCAACTACTAGAATAATAACCATGTCTGCATGTGACATAGGGTGGTTTAAAGGTTGTTTCAAAAGCTCCATAAGTACTTGTCCGTGTTGAAGTTGTCGTTTTGTCGCATCATCTAAATCGGAGGCAAATTGTGTAAACTCCTTCATTTCACGGTATTGAGCTAAATTGATACGTAAAGATCCAGATGCCTTTTTCATGGCTTTAGTTTGAGCGGCACCACCGACACGACTAACAGATAATCCAACATTAACAGCAGGTCGTTGTCCTTCAAAGAATAAATCACTTTCCAAGAAGATTTGACCATCGGTAATTGAAATAACGTTGGTTGGAATATATGCACTTACATCTCCATCTTGGGTTTCGATGATTGGAAGAGCTGTGATGGATCCTCCTGAATTTAATCTAGAAGAACGTTCTAGTAGTCTAGAATGTAAATAGAATACATCACCTGGATAGGCTTCACGTCCTGGAGATCTTCCTAGTAATAAGGAGATCGTACGATAGGCAACGGCATGTTTGCTTAAATCATCGTAGACAATAAGTACGTCTTTGCCTTGATGCATAAAGTATTCAGCTAGAGAAGTCGCAGAATAAGGAGCAATATATTGCAGGCTGGCTGAATCGGCAGCCGTAGAGTTTACAATAACTGTATATCCCATCGCATCATTTTTCTTTAATGTATTGACTAGGTTAGCCACTGTACTTGCCTTTTGGGCAATAGAGACATAAATACAAATACAGTCTTTTCCTTTTTGATTTAGTATAGTATCCAATGCGATTGAAGTTTTACCCGTTTGACGATCCCCAATGATTAATTCGCGCTGTCCTCTTCCAATAGGAAACATAGAATCGATGGATAGAATACCGGTTTCCATAGGGGTTGTGACAGGTTTACGATCAATAATGCTTGGGGCGGGTTCTTCGATAGGACGCATTTCAGCGGCTTCAATAGGACCAAGTCCATCAATTGGATTTCCAAGTGGATCCACGACACGTCCTAGAAAATTAGAGCTGACTGGCATACCTGCTTGTTTTTTTGTACGAGAAACCTTTGTACCTTGACCAATAGTACCTTCTGTGTCAAATAGAATAACACCAATGTTTTCGGTTGTAATATCAAGTACCATTCCTTTTGTACCATTCTCAAAAACAACAACTTCTCCATACATTGCATGATCTAGTCCCGAAATGGTTGCGATACCATCTCCAATTGTTTCGACATAGCCAACTTCATTTTCTTGGGAAGTGGCTTCGAATTGTTCGATAGCCTCTTTTAAAATGGACATAAGTGTTCCATCTTTTTTCATTTGAATAGCTTTATCTCGAGCCGCCTGAATTTGTTTTTGAAGCTGTTGTTGGCGAGAACGCGTAGACCAATCGTATTCGTCGTTGTTTGCGTTTAGAATAAAGCCTCCACGTACACTTGGATCAATAGAGATGGTTAGTGTGATATTTTCGGCCTGGTATTTATTTTTAAGGAATGTCTTTATTTTTTCTTCTTGCGCTGCACTAGGCCTTGTTACACAGCGTAAGGTTGCGTTTAAATTTTCGTTGTTCATTTATTTCATTTCCTTTAAAAAATCATCATATAGTTTTTCATCGCTTTTTGTGTTTGTGATTTTATCAGCCGCTTTATTGATCAAATCTGCAATTTCAGATTTAGCTTTTGCCTTTTCCTCATTGGCAGCTTCAATCGTTTTGATGCGAGCTTGTTCAATCATTTCATCGGATTTCATGTTTGCATCTGCAATAATTTGTTCATATTCAAGGCTGGCTTTTTCTTTTGCATCCGCTAGCATGCCATCACAAATTGTTTGCATATTTGCAAGCTGTTGATCTGCTTTATTTTTTGATTCAAGAGCTTCTTGTTTCTTTTGATTTGCCAAGGCAAAATCAGATTCTATTTCTTGTTTTCTTTTTTCAAGAATGTCATGTACTGGTTGAAATAGAAAATGCTTCATCAGTGCATATAAGATAAGTAGGTTGATGATTATCCAAAGAATATTGGAATCAATTCTTAACATAGATTATCCCACCTATTTCACCATTAAGATGATTAAAATACCTAATACAAATCCGTAGATGGCTGTTGCTTCAGCTAAAGCTGCACCAATTAATAAGGTGCTACGAATTTTTCCGTGAGCTTCTGGCTGTTGAGCGATGGCTTTTACGGCACTGCTTGTCGCAAAACCAATACCTAATCCTCCACCAATAACGGCAAGTGCTGCCATTCCAACTCCGATTGCTGTTAAACTCATTTTTATTTCCTCCTAATTTATTCTGTTTCTGTCGCTTCTGCGATAAATAGTGATGTTAAAAAGACGAATACATAAGCTTGAATGAATCCATCAAAGAAATCAAAGTACAAGCTAAATACAGTAGGTATAAAGACGGGAACGACCATTTTGATCATTTCCATTATGACGAAGGCACCAATGACATTGCCGAATAGACGCATACATAGAGATAAAGGACGTGTAAATATCTCGAGGATATTGATGGGTGTAACTACAGCGACAGGTTGAGTAAAGCTTTTGATCCAGCCTTTCAATCCTTTTGTTCGTATACCACTAACTTCAATTAATACAATACTCATAAGTGCTAATGCGATAGTGACATTCATATCTTTGGTTGGGGGTTTCATACCAAAGATGCCAATGATATTCGCAAGTCCTATATATAATAGGATGGTTGAAATGTACGTAGAATATTCTTTGGCATTTTCACCAAGCATGGAAATTGTGAATTTATCTAGCCATATGACAATACTTTCCGCTACAATTTGTTTTTTGCCTGGATTATGAACTTTGAGTCCTCGAGTTAATCAAGCAGAAAGTAAAACAAGTATAGCCATGACAACCCACGTGATGACAACCGATTCACTAATCGCAAAGGGACCGATAGTAAACGCAGTGTCGACGTTTAACTGATCGAGTAGTTCTTTTGTGAACTCTTCCATAGCTCCTCCTTTCAAAATAATAAAAAAACGACAGAAATAATCCGTGAATTTACGAATTAAGACAAAATTCGTTTTTCTATAAGAAGGTATTTTAGTTCTCATAATTTCAAAATTCAAGTCTTTTTATCAATGTAAACGTTATCTGTTTTATATGACAAATATTTATATGTTTTGCATATATGATACATATGTCTCAATTACATAATCGACTTTGTTTTGCGTTTGAATTTTAGAAAAAAGGGCATAAAAAAAGGAAGAATCGATCTTCCTCTTAATGTTCCTTTGTATGATCAAAAGCCATGCCTAGAATGGTTTCAATATGTTCATCATCTAATGAATAGTAGACTGTCTTTCCTTCTTTTCTAGATTTGATGAGTTTAGAAAGGCGTAGTGCCTTTAATTGATGTGATACGGCAGATTTCGTCATATCGAGTACGTTGGCTAAATCCGATACGCACATTTCGCTTTGTTGAAGGGATAATAAAAGCTGAAGGCGTGTACTATCGCCCATGACTTTAAAGAAATCTGATAGGTTCATAATTTCATCAAAGGCCGGCATGTTTTCTTTTACTTCTTGTACTAATTCTGTGTTTTTAGGCTTGCAGTCACAATGTGTACCAATCATATGTTCTCCTTTTTTATTTATTATAGTTGAATGATTGAACAATTGTCAAAAAGTTATTGACATCATGTATGAATCCTATATAATGAAAGTGTAATAAAGTTGAATATATGTTCAATTATTCAAGTGTGGAGGAAAATAATATGAAAAAGAGTTATAAGATTGATGTAGATTGTGCAAACTGTGCAAACAAAATGGAAGTAGCTGCTAATAGTACAGAAGGTGTTAAGAGTGCAGTTGTAAACTTCATGATGTTAAAGATGAATGTTGAATTTGAAGATGGAGTTCAACCTAAAGAAGTTATGGCTCGTGTTTTAGAAAATTGTAAAAAAGTTGAAGATGATTGCGAAATTTTCTTTTAATGAAAAGTAAGGTGCGAAAGCATCTCTATTTTTCAATTATTATAGTTGAATGATTGAACAATTAATATTTTTGGAGAGGTAGAGATAAGTATGAACAAGAAACAGAAGAAGATGTTAAAGCGAATTATTGTTGCGAGTATTCTTTTTATTATGATTAAGGTCGCAAAACTACCTGAATATATTGAAATTTCTTTGTTTCTAGTGGCCTATCTAGAAATTGGTTATGATATTCTTCTTAAGGCTTTTAAAGGAATTAGAAATCGTCAGGTATTTGATGAGAATTTTTTGATGGCTGTCGCAACAGTAGGCGCTATTGGTTTGAAATCTTTTGATGAAGCAACAGCTGTTATGTTGTTCTATCAGATTGGGGAATGGTTCCAAAGTTATGCGGTAGGTAAGAGTCGCAAAAACATTACGGAATTAATGGATATTCGTCCGGATTATGCCAATGTTGAAGATGAGGATGGAAATCTTGAACAGGTAGATCCAGATGAAGTTGAAATCGGTACAATCATTGTGGTTAAGCCTGGTGAAAAAGTAGCTATTGATGGAATTGTGGTTGAAGGAAGTTCTACTCTAAATACAGCGGCTTTAACAGGGGAAAGCTTGCCTAGAGAAGTCAGTGAAAATGATAAAGTAATCAGTGGCTGCATCAATATGACTGGCTTATTAAAAATTAAGACAACAAAAGAATTTGGGGAATCCACTGTATCAAAAATTTTGGATTTGGTTGAAAATGCGTCAAGTAAGAAATCTCGTTCAGAAGCGTTTATTTCACGTTTTGCGAGAATTTATACGCCAGTCGTATGTTATAGTGCTTTGGCATTGTTTTTACTTCCACCTGTATTCAATTTGATTATGTCAAATCCTGCTGACTTTGGTACATGGCTATATCGTGCCTTAACATTCTTAGTTATTTCTTGTCCATGTGCATTGGTGATTAGTATTCCTTTGAGTTTTTTTGCCGGAATTGGTGGTGCCAGCAATCAGGGCGTTTTGGTTAAAGGATCCAACTATTTAGAGGCTTTGGCATCCTGTAAATATGTTGTATTTGATAAAACAGGTACAATGACACAGGGTGTATTTGAGGTGGCAGGCATTCATCATGCGACTATTCCAGAAGAGAAATTATTAGAGTATGCGGCAATGGCTGAAAGTTATTCGACGCATCCTATTTCTAAAAGTTTATTAAAGGCGTATGGGAATACAATCGATAAATCTCGTATTGAAAATGTAGAAGAAATAAGTGGTCATGGTGTTAAAGCTGTAATTGATGGAGTGCAAGTACTTGCAGGTAATGATAAATTAATGAAGATGTATAATATTCCTTATCAAGAATGCCATTCTGTAGGAACCATTGTACATATGGCTATTGATGGCAAATATGCAGGTCACATTGTGATTTCGGATATGTTGAAGCCACATGCCAAAGAGGCTATTGAAGCATTAAAGAAGGCTGGCATTAAACAAACAGTCATGTTGACTGGGGATGTAAAAAGTGTGGCAGATAAAGTGGCTTCTGAATTACATATTGATAAAGTGTATTCGGAATTGTTGCCTCAAGATAAGGTGAATAAAGTTGAAGAACTATTATCTTTAAAACAGCCAAAAGAAAATCTTGCCTTTGTTGGAGATGGAATCAATGATGCTCCTGTATTATCAAGAGCCGATATTGGTATTGCGATGGGTGCGTTAGGCAGTGATGCAGCCATTGAGGCGGCAGATATTGTTTTGATGGATGATGATCCATTAAAGATTTCTAAAGCCATTAAGATCGCAAAGAAGTGTATTCATATTGTATATGAGAATATTTATTTTGCGATTGGTATTAAACTCGTTTGTTTGATTTTAGGTGCCATTGGTATTGCGAATATGTGGCTTGCGATTTTTGCGGACGTTGGCGTTATGATCATTGCCGTATTAAATGCGATTCGTGCATTAAATGTTAAAAATTTATAAGGAAATCTTAGGATTTCCTTATTTTGATATTGTGTTAAATTTGTTTTAGTTGTATCTTTGTCTTGTACGCAGAAAAGGAGATTCGAGATGCAGGAATTAAAACCAATTAAAGAAGGAAAAGTACGTGAGATTTACGACAATAAAGACAACCTTATTATGGTTGCGACAGATCGTATCAGTTGTTTTGATGTAATTCTAAACAATGAGGTGACAAAAAAAGGAACTGTTTTAACGCAGATGTCAAAATTCTGGTTTGACTACACAAGAGATATCTTACCAAACCACATGATTAGTGTGGATACAAAGGATATGCCGGAATATTTCCAACAAGAAAAATTTGAAGGAAAATCAATGTTATGCCGTAAATTGAACATGCTTCCAATCGAATGTATTGTTCGTGGTTACATCACAGGTAGTGGATGGGCTAGCTACCAAGAAACAGGAAAGGTTTGTGGTATTGAACTTCCAGAAGGATTACAAGAATCACAAAAACTTCCAGAACCAATTTATACACCTAGTACAAAGGCTGAAATTGGTGATCATGATGAAAACATTTCTTTTGAACAAAGTATTGCGCACTTAGAAAAACACTTCCCAGGACATGGTGAAGAATATGCAACTAAGATCAAAGATTGTACAATCGCTTTATATAAAAAATGTGCTGAATATGCTTTAAGCAAAGGGATTATTATTGCGGATACAAAATTTGAATTTGGTTTAGACGAAAATGGTAATATCGTTATTGGCGATGAAATGTTAACTCCTGATAGTTCTCGTTTCTGGCCTGCAGATGGATATGAAGCGGGTCATTCGCAACCATCATTTGACAAACAATTTGCGCGTGACTGGCTAAAGGCAAATCCAGGTAATGACTGGACACTTCCTCAAGAGATTGTGGATAAGACTATTGAAAAATATCTTCAAGCTTACACAATGTTGACAGGAAAAACATTATAATTAAGAAATACCCATAAGTTGAATGCTTATGGGTATTTTTTTGAAAACTGTATTTTTTGATGTCTGAATATAGTTGAAAACCGTAAAATATGATATTAATAATCACTTGAAAACCGAAGAACGCTATGTTTAAATGAGAAATAGATATTAGAAAATAATAATTATTGAATATATATGGTGAGGAAAAATATGAAACAAGGTGTATTTATAACATTTGAAGGAAATGATGGATCAGGAAAAACAACCGTATGTAAAGCGGTACAAGAAGAATTGATCAAAATGGGATACGACTGCATTTATACTCGTGAGCCAGGCGGAAGCAAGATTGCTGAATCCATTCGTAATATATTATTAGATGTAAACAATACAGAAATGGATGATCGTACAGAAGCATTATTATATGCGGCAAGTCGTAGACAACATTTAAAAGAAGTTGTTCTTCCAGCATTGGAAAATAAGAAGATCGTATTGTGTGATCGCTTCATTGATTCAAGTTTGGCATACCAAGGAATTGCACGAGGAATAGGTTTAAAAGAAGTATGGGATATCAATCAGTTTGCGATTGATGGATGTATGCCTGAAAAGACTCTATTTTTATTCGTTAGTGTAGAAACGGGTAAAAAACGTATGAATCTTCGTGGCGACTTGAATCGTTTGGACCAAGAAGAAAGTTCATTCCATAAAGCTGTGCGTCAAGGCTATGAAACATTAGTATCCATGTATCCAGAGCGTATTGAAGTGATTGATGCCGAGCCTTGTAAGGAAGAGGTTTTAAAAAGTGCCATGGAATGTGTCTTAAAGGTAATCAAAGAATATGAATAAAGAGTATCTAAAAAAGGCACAGCCAATCGTTTATCAGACATTGTCAAACGCTTTAAAAAATAAAAAAGTTGCGAATGCCTATTTATTTCACGGACCAAAAGGTTCAAGTAAATTAGAAACAGCCATCTTATTTGCCCAAAGTATTGTGTGCGAACATACAGATTTTGATGGTTTTGCGTGTCAAGAATGTGAAAGCTGTAAGCGGATAGAGAATGAAGAATCTTTAGATTACATGATTGTATCGAATGATCGTATTAAAAAGAAAGATATAGTGGATTTACAGGCATTTTTTGAATCAACGAGTGCAGGAAAACAAAATGCCAGAATCTATATTCTAGATCATTATGATAAGGCTACGCCAGATGCTTCAAATAGCTTGTTGAAGTTTTTAGAGGAGCCAAGTGAAGGGATTTATGGTATATTAATTGCGGATGAAAAATCCAATGTATTACCGACTATTCAATCTAGATGTCAGGCTATTTGTTTTAAGCCGGAAAGCTGTGAACACTTGTTGCTTGAAAATACAAGTGAAGAAAACGCAAAGATGTTGGCTGAATCTGGATATACGTATGATAAGGCTATTGAATTGTTGTCTTTGCCTGATTTTGAAGAGTTAAAACAAGTTGCACTTGAATATATTGAGCATGCATCTTCTTTTGCACAAATTGAAAAGATGCAGACAAGTGTATTTGTGAGTAAGTCTGAACGCATGAATAAGGATTGGATACAATTGTGGATTCAATGGGTTTTATTCTATGTAAAAAATGATAGGGTAAATTTACCTTTAGAAAAAAAAGTAAAACTATATTCGATTTTGATTGAGAATATGGATATGTTATATCGACCAGTCGATTTAGGTTTATTTATGGATAAGCTTTATTATGATATTAGGAAGGCTGTGATTTAGTGAATACAGAAGGAAAAGTAACATATAAATATATTGTTTATATTCAGTTTGAAGAATCAAAAAAAGCCTACACTTTCGGGTCAAATGTAAAATACTATACAAATGATATCGTTGTTGTAGAAACGGTACGTGGGCAAGAATTAGGAAAGGTTTGTGTCCCTACCGTTGATTTTGATGCTTCCAAAGTAAAAGGAGATATCAAGCCGGTATTGCGTAAGGCAACACCCGAAGATATTAAGTGTAAAGAGGAAAATGTAGAAAGAGCTAAAGAAGCTATGAAGATTTGTCACGAGTGTGTCGCAAATTTGAAGTTGGATATGCATTTGATTAGTTCTGAATATACATTGGATCGTACAAAAGTTATTTTTACATATGTATCTGATGATCGTGTAGATTTTAGACAACTATTGAAAGATCTAGCACAACACTTACATTGTCGTATAGAATTAAGACAAGTGGGTCCAAGAAACAAGGCTAAAATTGTCGGTGGAATTGGAAACTGCGGTATGGAGTGCTGCTGCTCAAGATTCATGTCAGATTTTGATACGGTATCAATCAATATGGCTAAAAACCAGTTGTTGGCATTGAATATTCAAAAGTTGAGTGGACAGTGTGGAAAACTAATGTGTTGTTTACGTTTTGAAAATGAAGAATATACAAGAATGCGCAAGGATTTGCCAAAAATCAATTCAACTGTGGCATATAAAGACAAGAAGTATCGTATTTCAAGTATGAACGTTCTTCAAAAACAGGCTAAGTTAGAGAACAAAGAAGAAGTCTTGTTTGTGGATTTCAAAGAATTGTGGCCAGACAAGGAATTAAATAATGATTAGACAGAAGAGTTTTGAATCGGATATTTCCACATTGTATTTGGTTCCTACACCTATTGGAAACTTGCAGGAAATGACACCTAGAGCTTTGGATATTTTAAAAGATGTGAGTGTCATTGCAGCTGAGGATACGCGTAACACAAAAAAACTTTTAATGGCATATGGAATTGATACAATGTTGATGTCGCATCATGAACATAATCAACAGGTCAGTATTCCTAAAATCATTGAACGATTAGAAAATGGCGAAAATGTTGCGGTAGTTTCCGATGCAGGCTACCCTTTGGTTTCAGATCCAGGACAGAAATTAGTTCAAGAAACCATTTCGCATGGATTTAATGTGGTTTCTGTTTCAGGTGCCAACGCGGCTATGAATGCAATGGTTGCGAGCGGATTGAGTTGTTATCACTATTTGTTCTATGGCTTTTTAGACAATAAGAGTTCAAAAAGAAAGAAACAGCTAGAAGAAATCAAAACAATTCCTTATACAACTATTTTCTATGAAGCACCTCATCGTATTGAGGATACTTTACAAGATATGTTGGAAGTATTGGGAAATCGTCAAATGTGTTTAGCTAGAGAACTTACAAAAGTGCACGAAGAATATATTCGTGGAACGGTTGAAGAAGTGTTAGAAGTAGCGGCTACTTGTAAAGGTGAAATGGTTATTGTCATGGATGGCTTTAAACAAGATGACGTTGTATTTGATATGTATACAGCCATTACGAAAGTGGATGAATATATTGAATCTGGAATGCGTACAAAAGAAGCTATTGGTTTAGTTGCTAAAGAAATGGCTTGCAAAAAGAATGAATTATATGAAGCTTATCATAAAAGATAGGCTTTTTTCTTTTATATAAAATAAATTATATTGTTACAGAAATTAAATGAAAAAGTAATTGAAATAGTTACAGAAAATATTATAATGATTTACATAAAAGAGAAGAGGAAGAATTATGAATAAGAGAAGTGTATGTGCCCTAGGTATGGCATTTGTACTTGCAGGATGTTCTGCAGGGGGATCAGGTTCTGGTAAAGAACAAACATTAACAGTCGGATTGTTTACAGAAATGAATGGAGATTTTTCTCCCATGTATTATCAAACGGTAAACGATCACAATGTAGTTAACTTGGTATATCAAGGATTATTGGCATATGACAAGGATGCCAATTTAGTTCCAGAATTAGCAGAGGAACTACCTACTATTAGTGATGATGGAACAACAATGACATTTAAATTGAAGAAAGGTGTTAAATTCAGTGATGGATCTAAATTTACTTCAAAAGATGTAAAGGCAACGTTTAGCGTTATGGCCGATCCAAGCTATACAGGACGTTTTTCAAGTAATGTTGATTTCTTAAATGGATATAGCGAATATCATGATGGAGATGCCAAAGATGTCTCAGGTATTGAAACACCGGATGATTATACCGTTGTATTCCGCATGTCTAAACCAAAAATCGATGCAGAATCGACTTTGGGAACACAAAAAATTTGTAGTGTAAAAACATTGAAGTATAAGAAGGGAAAAACTTCGAATGTTGAAAAGAACAATAGTAATCCTATTGGAACAGGTCCTTATAAATTAAAATCATTCTCTAAAACAGAGGGAGCTTCATTGGATCGAAATGAAAATTTTGAAGCCAAAGATGGAGAATATCAGATTTCTAAGATTATGATCAAGAAAACGGAGACTTCGACTGAAATCAAAGAATTAGAAAATGGAACTGTCGATTATATTCCAGATGTAGTAGATGCGAATAAAATCAACACAGTAGCCAAAGACAAAGATAAAGGTTTGACTATGGATTCTTATCCAAGTGATCGTGAAGACTTCTTGTTTATGAATACAGCTGCAGGGGCATGTCAAGATCAGGCAGTACGTCAAGCTTTGGCTTATGGATTTGATCGTGAAGCCTATATCGCAAGCTATTATAAATTAGATGATAAAGATGCCAAATTGGCATATGTACCAGGCTTGTTTGGTAACCCAGTATCTGGCGAAAATAGTGCATATGTTCGTGGTGAAGAAAAAGTTGATGGGGCTACTTACTATGATTATGATGTAGAAAAGGCAAAACAAATTTTAGACGATGCGGGATGGACTGTTGGTAGTGATGGTATTCGTGAAAAGAATGGTCAAAAATTAAGCATTAAGTTCTTGGCTGTAAAAGAAAAAGATGCGATGGATACAATGATTCCTATGTTACAAAAACAATGGGGCGAACTTGGTGTCGACTTCAAGGCAAACACAATGGAATTTAATACAGTTATTGCAACTGTAAGTGATGATTCAGCTGTTGGTGATTGGGATGTATCTTATTTAGGAAACTCTTTTACAAGCCCTGAAGATACAGGCGTTGATTACTTTATTCAATCACAAGGCGTAAATAACCTTGCTCGTTTAAAAGATGATGAATTAGATTCATACTTAGCTGCAGGTGCTTATACAGCTGATAAAGATGCTTCAGCAGCTGCTTACTTAAAGGCTTATGTTCGTCAAGCAGAACTATGTGCATACTTACCAACAGATGGTGTACAAACTTATTGTTTACGTAATAAGAAAGTAAAAGGTTTGAAGACTTCTTCTACATTTATTTGGTCACAATCAATGGCTACAGCTTATATTGATGATTAATAGTAAAAGGGGCTATAACAGATAAAAGCGTTTTAGTTAAAAAAAGAACCGAATTCAAGATTTAAAAAAATTTTTAAATCTTGAATATTCGGTCTTTTTTTATTAAGCTGAAAGTTCTTTATCCGTTACAGCCCCAATTTTTTTGAGATAATGTTGTTTGTAAAGGAGTTTATTTATGGGTAAGTTTGAATATTATTTGATTGGTATTAATGTTTTAGGGTTTATTCTCTATTTAATAAATATGTGGCTATATAATCATATGGAAAAAGGAAATGTGGATAGTCTTTTAACAATCATTTCACTACTTGGTGGCTCAGCAGGGGCTTTATTGGCTATTTTATTATTTGATAGAAAATCAGTGAAAGAAAATATGATGTCTAGAGTATTTGTATTGTGTGTGTTTGTTATTCAGCTAGTGCTGTTTTTAATGTATAAAGGGCATCATGCAGAGGTGTTGAATTTTGAAATTTGGAAAGTATTCACCGAACATAAATATGTATTGATTTATCTAGGAATTATTAATCTTGTTACTTTTGTAGCTTTTGCGATAGATAAGATGAATGCGATTGGACATAGATCAAGAATTCGTATTGTTACTCTTTTAGGACTATCATTTATTGGAGGTTCTTTAGGAGGCTTATTGGCAATGTATTTGTTACATCACAAAACTACAAAAGATTATTTTACCGTAGGAATACCATTAATTATATTGATGCAGCTAGTAGTTTTATTGTATGTATTGAATATTGGATAAGAAAAGACTTCAGATCAAATGTGATTTGAAGTCTTTGTATGTGTGCCGGGCGTGGCATAAGTCCAGTTGGAGGTAAACTAACCACTTTTAGCTGTCCCTATTTAATTGTAGGTTACCAGTTAAATAGGAAGGAGTCATTTAAATTCTTATACTGTTTATTTCTTATTTTATTTATTATGAACAATAAACTCTATAAAATAACTTTGTTTTTCATGCCTAAATTTAATTAGAAAATTCTGACTTTAAAGATTCTTTTAAAATCTTTATAAAATTATCATAGGTAGGATTTTGAATGATTTTGCTAATTTTTGATTCGTTTTGAACGATACATGAGATATAATGCCAAAACTGAAAAGCACGAGGATTGTTTTTTTCGATTGATATCAACATGATAACTTGGGCTTCATGTGTACTATTCCACCTGATAGGCTCTTCTGTAATTAATACAGATACGAAGGTTTCATCAGTTATTGGAGATAAAGGATGAGGCATTGCAATTAGGTTATTAAAGTATGTGGCAGAAAAATCTTCTCGTGTTTCTATACTGTTTTGGAAATCATTAGGAAGTGAATAAATATTTTTTGCTTGTTGGCATAAAATATTTAATGCTTCTTTTTTATCTTTAACTTTTCCATAGCGGAAAAGCTGGGAATTAAATTTTTTTAATATTGATTGTTCGTCAGTATAGCCATTAATTGATAGATTGATTCTATTGAAATCTTTTTCGTCAGGAAACACATTGATTTTAGTTACGCCACCTTTAAATTTATCAACGTCATCATCGGTACTGAAAATCGCATCATACTCACTTAAATCCACATTTTGATCATTTGAATCTAAGAAAGTGATTTCAGATATTTGATTTGGGAACCAATTTAAAATTTTATGTTTCAAAAGAATAGTTTCTGATTTTCTTAAATTTGTAAAGATGAGAATTCTTCTTGACTTTCCCCCTAAATTTAAGTTTTCGATGCCATAATTGAAATATAAAGTTAAATAGGAAAGTTCATCCTCTGAAATATGAATGTCAAAAATTTTAGATAGTTTGGTTGAAAAATCTAAAGCGATATCATAGCCGATTGGGAAAGATTGTCGGATTTCTGAAGACATCTCGTTAACTAATGTTGTGTGTGATTTAATACGGTAAATCATTGGAACGACATGTAAAGCCAAGAATAGTTTTAAATTTTCATTTGTACAAAAGTTAACACTAAATTTAGATTGAGTTTCGATAAAGAAAGAGTTGATTATATCATTGATTTGATCTTGTAAGGAATCATTGATGTAATATTCAGTTTTTCCTAAGATAGTTTGTGTAAGTAATTGTACCTCATTTTGTAAGTGCGCACGGTCAATGTTATACATTATTAATAAATGATTCAATATATTTTCGCTTATTTGATATTCTATTGTTTCTTTTAGAGAAGAATTGTTTTTTATATTTACATAATTTCCATCTTTAACTCTTTGTATAGTTAATGCTACATGCATTGTAATGTTTTGTAGATTTTTTTCATTAATTTGATATTTATTATCTACGAATGAATTAGCAATGATATTATAAATTCGTGCTACTTCTTCATTAATCACTATTGAATTATTTAAGCATTGATTATTCACCATAATATAACGACGTATGTCTACTTCATCGCCTTCAATAAAGTAACCATGATTTGTTTTATATGATATATTCAAATTAAATTCTTTTAATTTTTGTTTTGCCTCATTTACTGTTTGATAAAGTGTTGATTCACTAATATAAAGAGACTCCATCATGGAATATTTTGATATATATGTATTTGCAGATGCTAATTTTTTAATTAATTCATTTGCTCGATTTACATTATCTTTATTAGGATAATCAACTTTTCGTGTCAATTCATTTAAAGATGAAAGTAATGCTTTTTTATCGTGAATTATTAATTTTGTACCTTTGGACGGTAATGATTCTATTTTAAAATTATTATTTGTTTCGCTAAAATTTTTAATTTCTTTCAAATCAGATTTTATAGTACGAATGCTAACATTAAATTGTTGAGCTAACTGATTAGATGTGTAATATTCATTATTGTTATTAATCAATGATTCTAAAATTTTGATTTGTCTTATAGTTAACACAGTTACTCCTCCTCTATTTACTTTTTGAATCATATTTCGGTACGACACTTATATATCATTATAACATTTTTTCTTGAATTCATTTTAAAACGGTAAGTATTTATTTTTTAATGATTGTATTTTTAATTATACGGATTTTTTAATTTATATTTTTTGATTTCTTTGCATCAAATATAGTGTAATTAACATATAAAAATTATTAGGTAAATTGCACTATTGTTAGTGCAATTATAAAGTTATTTTTTTTGTTGATTGCACTAAATAAAGTGCATTTTTTTTATGAATAAGATTGACCATATTAAGTTAAATTATAAGTGTAAATTCAAAGCGCAATGAATATCAACAGAAAGGAGAGCTATATATGGATACATATGTATACATCTTGAACCATGGTAAGTTTGGTGAGGAATTAATCAAGAGTGCAGAATTAATTGCAGGTAAAATAGATAGAATTAAAGCATTCTCCTTATTACCTGGAATGTCTATAGAAGAGTTTTATGATAATGTACAGTCCACAATTGAGGAAGATTCTCCAAGCATTGTTTTGTGTGATATATACGGAGGAACACCAAGTAACGTTGCAATGATGTTATCAGCAAAATATGATTTCAGTATTATTTGTGGTGTGAATCTAGCAATGTTAATTGAATTAGTTATTTCAAGAGAAAATGAGACAAATGTCGATGAGTTAATTAATAAAGCGTTTAAAGCAGCTAAAGAATCTGTTTATCTACCAAAAGATATTAAGGAGAGTGAGTAAATATGACAAATATAAAATTGGCACGTGTGGATTTTCGTTTGATGCATGGTCAAGTTGTTACAAATTGGATCAAACAAGTAAGTGCTGATGCAATATTGATTGTTGATGATAAATTAGCATCAGATAAATTCTTGGCTCAGGTATTTTTGATGGCGGCGCCACCAGGGGTTAAAATTTCTATCAAGTCAATGAATAAAGCAATACAGGGAGCGAAGGAAAATAGATATAATGGCTTAAATTTATTAGTTCTATTTAAATCTATTGAAAGCGCAAAGAAAGCGTATGACAATGGTTTTCCTTTGAAAGAATTGCAAATTGGTGGCTTGGGAAACGGATCAAGCAAGGTGATGATTTCTAATGAAATTTTCTTAAGCAAAGAAGAAGCGGACATGCTTGAAGAAATGAATAACAATGGATTAAAGATTACCTTACAGGTAACACCAAAAGATCCGCTTGTTGAACTTGATGAAGCACTAAAAAAAGTTAGAAATGAATAAGAGGTGAAGGAGATGAGTTTCGGATTAGCTTTAACATTTGGAATTTTGTATTGGTTTGCAACAAATAAATTATGGTATGGATGGTTACATTTAACTAGACAGCCGTTGGTGTTGGCAATTCCTATTGGATTAATAATGGGTAATTTAGAAGGTGCAATGAAAATTGCTGCATCTTTACAATTGATTTATTTAGGAGCGATTGCTCCTGGAGGAACACTCCCTTCTGATGAAGCGTTAGCTTCATGTATTGCAATTCCATTAGCACTAGCTGCTAATTTGGATCCTGAAGTAGCGACTACATTAGCCGTTCCAGTAGGTTTACTTGGTGTTTTGATTGATAATATTAAAAGAACATATCATTCTTATTTTATTCACAAAGCTGATTTAGCTGCAACAAAAGGTGATATCAAAACTATGGGAAGAAATGAATTCTGGTATCCATTATTCTGTTCATTACCATTGAGAATTATCCCAACCACATTAGCATTACTGTTTGGTACTGATGCAGTATCTGCTTTCTTAGCAGCTATCCCAGCATGGGCTACAAATGGATTAACAGTTGCTGGTGGATTATTACCTGCACTTGGATTTGCTGTTACGATTATGGTTATCGGTAAAAAGGAACTTATTCCTTATTTCATTATTGGATTTGCAGTATGTGCATTTAGCGGTATTAATACTATAGGATTAGCAGTATTTGGTGTATGTTTAGCTTTCTTACAATCAAACTTTGTATCTAGAAACGAAATTGCAGTAGCAATGGCAACAGATGATGACGGAGAGGCGGGTGACTTCTAGTATGGCAAAGGAATTAATCACAAAAAAAGATGTTCTTCGAGGTTGGGCAAAATATTATACTTGCGCAGAGGTAAGTTCAGGATTTGAACGATTAACTGCACCGGCTTTCTCATTTGGTATGAATGACATTTTGAAGAAACTATATGGAAATAATCAAGAAGAATATATTAAATCATTGAATCGACACTTGATGTTTTATAATTCTGAAGCAACATGGGGATCTATTATATTTGGTATTGCATGTGCTTTAGAAGAAGAAAGAGCAATGATGTTAAATGATGGAGCTACAAAAGAAGAACTTGATGCTTCAGCAGTTATGATTTCCAACTTAAAAGTAGGTTTGATGGGCCCTTTGGCTGGTATTGGTGATACAGTCAATCATGGAATGTTACGTCCTTTGCTTTTATCAATGTTTATTCCATTGGCGGCAGCTGGTTCTTGGCTTGCAGGAGCAGGTCCTTTAGTGATTTGGACATTATGTATTTCGGCATTAGCATATGTTTTGGTTACTAGAGGGTATAGTCAAGGTAAAAAATCCGTAACGGCTATATTAAAATCAGGCAAATTAAATCAATATATTCAAATGGCAAGCGTACTTGGATTGTTTATGATGGGTGTGTTATCTAGTACTTATGTAAAATTATCAACAGCTATCCAATGGGAAACAGCAACAGGCGATGCTAAAACATTACAATCAGTTATTGATGGTATTTTTCCAAGACTGTTACCTCTATTAGTGGTATTTGGAGTTTATTTCTATATTAAGAAATGTGGTCCAAAATATGTACGTATTTTAATTTTTATCTTAGCTATTTCAGTTGTATTATCATTTTTTGGAATTGTGTAGAAGTGAGGTGTTTATAAAATGAGTAATGAAAAATGGATTGGTCTTAATGATAAAGTTGTTATCGTAACAGGTGGTGCCATGGGAATTGGAGAGGCTACTGTAAAAGACCTTTATAATTGTGGAGCTAAAGTGGCAATCTTTGATATGGCAGAACCAAAAGAAGAAAATTTGAATGAAGATATTAAATTCTTTAAATTAGATATTCGTAATAAAGAAGAAGTTGAAAATGCAGTACAGAATGTATTAAAAGCATTTGGCCATATTGATGCACTAGTAAATGATGCAGGTGTTACTAGGCCGCGAATATTAGTGGATTATTATGGAAAGGAGCCAAAATACGAACTTGATGAAGAAATGTTTGATTTTATGGTTAGCGTAAATCAAAAAGGAACTTTTATTGTGACGCAGGCTGTAACACGAGTATTCTTCGAACAAAAATCTGGAGTAATTATCAACTTATCTTCTTGTGCTGGATTAATGGGATCAAAAGGCCATAGTTGTTATTCAGGAACTAAAGCAGCTATTCATGCTTATACTATTTCTTGGGCAAAAGAATTAGGACCATATAATATCCGTGTAGTAGGCGTAGCTCCAGATATTTTGGATAGAACTCCAGCAAATAATGATGAAAAATATCGTGCTCAAGCTTATGGTAGAGGATGGAGTCTTGATACAAAACCAGAAGAATTTTTCAAGAACTATAAATCTTCAATCCCATTAGGCCGTCCAGGTCACTTATATGAAGTAGCAGACCTAATTTGTTATTTAATTTCAGATCATGCAAGTTATATAACAGGAGTTACTATTCCAGTTTCTGGTGGTAAGAGCAAAGGGTAATGGTGGAGATGCTCGTTATACGAGCATTTCTTTTTAGAAGAGGAGGAAAAAAGGTGAAAAAAGCGGTTATTATTGGTGCTGGACAAACAGGAAGAGGATTTGTTGCACCTATCTTAAATGAAAATAATTATTCAATTACGTTTTTGGATGAAAATACTTCGTTAATATATAAATTACAAAACGAAAAAAAGTATACAATTCATTATTTTGGTAATACTAAACCAAGTGAAGAAATTAATGATTTCGAAGCATTATCAATTAATGATGAGGAAGCTTTGCAGAGACTAATTGATTCAGATGTTGTAATTACAAGCGTATTTTCAGGACACCTTGTGGAACTTATACCATATTTAAAAAAAGCTGGTAATAAAAGACAAAAGCCTCTTGTAATTATTTGTTGTGAAAATGGAGTTAATGTAAAGAAACCTTTAACAGATGCTCATTTGAATGCAATTATTACGGAAGGTATCATATTTTGTACAACTTTAAAGCCACATAAAGATTCATTAGATTTAATGAGTGAAGCAATTGATGCTATTCCTATAGATGGAAGTGTTCCGAATCTTGAGTTAGAGATAAATAGGATGCCACAAGAAAATAATTTTGCTCAATTGATTCAAAGAAAAATATATACTTATAATTTTATGAGTGCTCTAATTGCTTATTTAGGTTGGTATAAACATTACGAGGTTTATGCAGAGGCTGCAGCTGATGAAGAAATTAGTTCTATTATTGAGAGTGTAAAGCCTATTGTAAGTTCTGTAATCGCCAAGGAATATGCAATTTCTTATGAGGAACAATTAGCATTTACACAACGAGCAATTGATAAATTTAAAAATAAAGAAATCTTTGATACAATCTACAGAAATGCAAGACAATCAAAAAGAAAACTTGGAGAGAATGAACGATTGCTGTCTCCTTTAAAGTTTGCACAAAAATATGAATCGGATACAAAATATTTTGATTTGATTATTGCTGCAGCTATATTGTATGCGGTAAAAGAGGAATCAGAAAATATTGATTTATTATGGGAAGAATTAAATGTTGGGGATGATATTGATTTAATAAAAAAAGCATATGTATCTTTTGAAAATGGGGGTTCTATATCCGATACTTTAAAAAAATTGCAATAAATGAATTAACTATAAGTGGGTTAGTAATTTAAATATACAAAGTCTCTGTCATCATTATATGGTCTTATTTGAATACCAGTGGTGACTAGATGTATTTGATTATTGAGTCCATATTCAGATCCATAACAAATGAATGTTAAGAATCCTTCTACAATAGCAATATCTACACCGTTTTTAATATCTGCATATTGAACCATGTCTAAACAATTGTATAGATTACATTGTTTAATGACTGGTTCTTTTTCTGGCGAAATATATTTGGATGGGGTTAGATAAATTTGCTCTCCAAGAATTTAAGGGGCGGCATATACCCAAAAACGGTTTATATCTGATTTTAGAATCGGACAACATTTGAATATCGGTCTTTCTTTTATTTGTGCAAAAATAGCTAGTTAATTGTAATGCATATCAGATATCGTTCCAATTCTCTTTGTGTTTATCTTATGAGATGTCTCAAAAACTGGAAGATGCTTAAATATACCATATATTCTGGAATTGCAGGATGTGAAATATAGTGGGATGCGAAAACAAGCTAAAAAAATTGGATAATAGAAATCAAGAAAAAATTCAAAAATTATATCAATAATTTTTCATGGTTTTTATTGCATGCTGAAAACCCCTG
>JABLTP010013024.1_pt1 | contig 51411 bp, 41 predicted proteins | sample 7160111 | NCBI WGS metagenome assembly JABLTP01 (sample SAMN14651227, study PRJNA627086) | human gut metagenome | isolation source: feces | host: Homo sapiens
GTAATCTCACAATTCAGCGTTTCGCAGATACGGGCTAATGTGTCCATGCTGATGTGCTTTCCCTCTTTGCTCATGTTGGCAATCATATTCGTTGTCATACCAGCAGCAAGCCTTAAATCTTCTTTTCTCATATCACGCTCTAACAGTGTATGCCAGAGTGGTTTATAGCTGATGTGCATATTGCTTTCCCGCCTTCCTATCCATACCACCGGGGCGGCTGCCCCGGCAGGAACTTTTCTCTTATTATAGCACCAATCTTGTGAAATCACAATTTATTCTTGTAGCCTGCCGCTGATACCGTCTGGATTGTGCTTTTCCTTTCTTTTTTGTTCCCTTTAATTAGCCATGAACTGCTTAATTCCCTGGGACTTTGCGCCGGGATTGTCATTCCCGTATCCTTCCAGCAGGTTAATCACGCCCCAAATGCCGAGACCGGCCCCGATGGCGACCACGAGTGTCTGCAGTACAGTAACCGCGCTTGCGAAAAAAGCCATATCGTATCCTCCTTTGTTAGAACAGACCACCGTAATCAGCAGCCTCCAGTTTATTTTCATCCGTCCATTCTTCCAGAAACGCTTCTTCGTCCTCCGGAGAATCGCTGACATCCACTTCAATGGCGGCGAATTCTTCTTCCAGCCTGAGTTTCAGCTGACGCGACAGGTATTTCTCGATGTGAAAAGCGTTTTTAGAATTGGCATCGGACAGATATTTATAGTTTGGATGCGCGGTGATGTCATATTTATCCGATAGGAAGGGGCGAACACCCCGCAGTTGGAGGATGCATTTGCCTCCGTCCATCACCGCTAATTCGTCAACCGACATCAGCGACTTGCCGAGTTTCTGATAATTCAGGGAATGAGAAACCTCGCGTCCGCGGTTTTCGCCGGTATTGAACGTATCAATCGTTTCTTTGCCCAGCAGTTCTTCCATCTCCTTCAGCGTGGTCTTTTCTTTGCCGCCCAAGAATAGCAGCGTATCACAGTTGCCCTCGATGGTATCAGCGTTGTCCTTATAAATAGATTTGAGCTGGGATTTCGCCTGCAGCACAATGCACGCGGAGATTTCCCGGCTTCGGATGGTGGCGATCAGCTTCTCAAAGTTCGGAATCTGACCGATGTTGGCAAATTCATCAATCAGACACCGCACATGAACGGGCAGTCTTCCGCCATGTTCGTCGTCCGCTTTTTCGCAAAGCAGGTTGAACATCTGGGAATAAGCGAGGCTGATCAGAAAGTTGAAGCTGGCATCCGTATCGGACATGATGAGGAAGAGCGCCGTGCGCCGCTCACCAAGGGTATCCAGACCAAGCTCGTCATAGGATGTAATTTCGCGAAGCTCAGCGATATCAAAGACCGCAAGCCGCGCGCCGCAGCTGACGAGAATGGACTTCGCTGTTTTTCCCGCCGCCATCCGATATTTGGCGTATTGACGCACCGCGAAATGATCCGGCTGCTTCTGCGCCAGCTTTTCAAATGTCAGATCAACAGGATTCCTGTAATCCTCGTCATCCTCACGGACATCCATGCTGTTCAGCATGTCAATCAGCGTGGTGAAATTCTGCCGCGAGGGCGGAAGCTCATAATGGATGTAGCCAATCAGCGCCATATAGAGAAGTGTTTCGGCCTTCTGCCAGAAATCATCGCCGCTTTTCCCGTCACCTTTCGTGTTGGCGATGAGGGTGGTAACCAGCTTCAGAATATCCTTCTCGCTGTGGATATAGGCGAAGGGGTTGTAGTGCATGGATTTCTTGAAGTTGATGGTATTGAAGACACGCACGTCATAACCGGCCGCGACCAGCATTTTGCCGCACTCGACCACGAGGGTTCCCTTGGGGTCTGTCACAACCAGCGAATAACCCTTTGTTTTGGTGCATTGCATGATGTTGGGCTTGATGAAAAATCGAGTTTTGCCGCTGCCTGAACCGCCGATCACAAGCACGTTTTTGTTCCGTGCCGTTTTTGGGCCTTTGGTGCGGCTGTTCATGGTAAGGCGCTCGGTCTGGGTCAGAATCATATTGTTCCATGGATCTGGATCAACGAATGGCGCGATGTCACTGGGCTTTCCCCATCGGGCGGAACCGTATTCCGCGTTGCGTCGATACTTCTTCGCGTTTCTGCTTTTTTCATACACAATCAGGCGCAGCGCACAACCAAACACTAGCCCGAACAGCAAATCCACCGCCTGAAAGCTGGGCAGCGGCGAACAGAAGGAAACAAAAAGTCCTTCGCGGAGATGAAGAAACTTCGTGGAGAAATCGATGCCCTCGGCGAATCGCCACGCCGCGCCCAGCTTTGTCGCCAAAAGCCCCAGAAACGCATAGGGCAGATTCAGAATCAGCAGCTTTTGGAGCTGGCGTCCTGTCATCGTTCAAGCCCTTTCCGCTTAGCGCGCTCCTTCTTCTTTCCGGGAGCAAGCGGATCAAGCACAGGCTGCATCGTCTGCTTTTCCCGCTTTCGGTCAAGAAAATCATTGGCATACGCGCGCATGGCCTGATCAATCGCCGCCCGGTCGCGAGCCTTGAAGAACACAATATAGCGCGGCGCGCCATCTTCCGCTCTGCCGCGCCTGATGGCATAATCCACGCCGTATTTCCGGGCGTATCGGTCAAACGACTTTGCTTCCTGCCTGTCCGCGAGTTCTGTCTGATCAACCCCTTGATTTTGCCCGATCAGCTTCTTGACGCTCTGTTTTCCCTGCGGTCTGGCCTGCTGGTGTTCCTTGACCTTGCTCCACGAGTATTTCAAAGCCTTCATGAAAGCGGTGGCGAGGGTTCGCTCCGTGAGCTTGCCCGTGTTAATCATCAGCGATAAGGTCTTGTTTTCAATGTCTTCCTGCATGGGACACCTCCTTTATTTGCGTAAGACAGGGATGCCAGGGCGGCACCTCCAATCGGCGAAGATAGCAGCATGTTGTCATTTGACGCACCGCCGGTTTCTTACCAATTTCAAAGTGCATCCGTATCAAAAGCAACGTTTGAGCACAGGGCTTTCAGCTGCAAGTCCCGCTGTTCCCGCGCTTTGTGCTGCGTCGCGGCTTCCTTCAGCATGGTGAGCACGCAGTCCATCAGCGCGGCCGCGTCTTCGCTTTTCAGAACGACGCAAGATGCCGCGTCCCGCATTCCTTCTGGTGCCGTAACATGCTTTTCAAGACGCCGCGTCAGGCTGCTGAAATTCACCTTCGCGGCAAGCGAATCAAGGAAGCAGTCGGCGCCGCGCAGCACATCGAGCAGCTGTCTGCGTTCCTCGTCCTCATGAAAACCAAGCACACAATATTCAGCGCCGCTGACAGCGGAATAAGAACAGATTTGCATAATAGCCTCCTTCTAATGCGTGCGTTTTCTGACTGCGCGACGCTTCCGGTACAGCCCAGCACCGCCGCTGATGGCCATCATAGCCACGCCAAGCCACATCGCGCCGGTCACGGCCAGATTTACACCGGTCTGGATGTTGGTATAATTGATCCAGCTGGGCATTTTCTCCGGAAGGACATACCGCTCGTCGATGACCAGCTTGCGCACATCTCCGCTGCGGGTATAGCCTTGCAGCGTCGCGGTTTCCTTGATGCTGTAGGTGCCGGGCTTGAGATCATCAAACCGAACGACGCCGTTTTCGTCAGATTCCGCTTCCCGCAGGACTGTACCGTCCTCATCCAGCAGGGCAAACGATACCCCCGCAAGCGGTACACCGCTGGCATCCGTCTTTATGAACTCATAGTGGTTCGGAATGTTCACCAGCGGAATCGGCGCGGGTTCAGTCCAGCTATCATCCACCACAAATCGGTAATCCGGCATCCGACAGTAGCCTTCCGGGGTCTTCGCCTCGCGGACAATCCAGGTGCCATAATCGAATTTCGTGAAGGTGAACGCGCCGTTTTCATCGCAGACAGCTTTCTCCACCAGCGTATTCGTGCCCGCGTTAATCAGATAAAACAGAATCCCCGCCATGGGGCTGCCGGAAGTGTCCGTTTTGAGAAACTTCACCTGCTTCCGCTGATCCACCACGGTCGCGATGGGCTGCTCCGAATTCGTCCAATTTCCCGTTACGGAAACAGACATGCCGCTGCGGTTCAACAGATAGCCGTCGGGTGCGTGGGTTTCGCGGATGGTGTATTTGCCATGCGGCACCAGCGTAAACCGCACCATGCCTTCGGCATCGGAGATTGCGGCGTCGATTTCCTGATCATCGGCATTAAAAAGCCCGAAGCGCGCGTCTGGCAGCGAATTGCCGTCCCGATCCGTTTTTCGCAGAAGGATTTCAGCTGGGTCATTCACGGAAGCAACCGTCGCGGTAATGACCGGCGTTTGGTGGTCAGCCGCTTTCAGCTCCACCGTGTAGACGGTCGGATCCAGCACATAGCCGGACGGTGCAATGCTTTCCTGGATGGTGTACTTGCCCAGCGACAGCAACGGACTCAGCGTCGGTCCTTCGCCGCTGGTTTTCATTGTTGCGGCCAGTTCCCCGGCTTGATACCACCGCGTTCCTTCCCGGCCAACGATATCCTCAGCCGCGTGAATCTCAAAAACGGCATCCTTCAAATAGTTTTGCGCATAGGTTGGTTCTCCCAGATAGGTGCTTGTCTTTTGTAGTCCGGTCTTTTCCAATAGGATCTGTCCCTTGATGGGCGTGTTGCTGATTGGAACGGTCTGCGTGTCTGTTTCTTCCGCGAAGGACACAAGCGGCAGACAAAGCAGCAGCATCGCCAGCAGAATCGGAAAGATTCGTTGTCTCGTATTCATTCATGGCCTCCGTTTTCCAAAAGCGGCAGGGGCATCAGCCGCCTGATCCCCCTGCGCGCCGATTCAGTTCGCCTGCGCGGGAATCGACACCGTCACGCAGGTGCCATCGTCCAGATAATCGTCCGGCACCGTGGTTTCCCTGATTTCGTAAGTCCCCCAGGTCAGAAGCGGCGTAACCGCGATACCGTCCGCGTCCGACGTGATGGTGGCAACCACCTGACCGTTGCCTTCGCCGTGATGGGAGGGCAAGCCCGTCACGCGCGTCACCGTGAAGACAGCGCCGGCAAGCCCCTTGCCCGTTTCCGCGTCAGTCTTGACGATGCGAACCCGTCCCTGCATCGGCATATTGGTCACCTGATATTCGGCGGTTTCGTCCATGACGACCGTCGCCTGTTCGCGCCAGAGACTGCTGACGTAGCCGGTAGGCGCTTCGTGTTCCACAACCAGATATTCACCGACCAGCAGGCTTTCCGACATGGCCACGCCTTCCTCGTTGGTCATCATGGTGGATACCAGATCGCCCGCGCTGCCGTCTTCATTGAGCGCGTAAATGTCGAAGCGAACGCCGGCAATCACATGACCGTCCAGCGCGTTTGTTTTGGTAATCCTGATCCAGCCGGGCGCGTCCTCGTTGACCACGGTGGTCAGAATCTGTACCGGGTTTTGGTAGGTGCCGTCAATGCTGACCTGCCATTCGCCCGTAGACGGATGATAGCCATAAGGCGCTGTGATTTCTCGGATGGTGTAGGTGCCATAGCCCAGCTTGCTGAAGGTCAGGTTGCCGTCCGCGTCGGACGTCTGCTGCTGCACCAGCGTACCCTGCGCATCGAAAATGCCGAACACAGCGCCGGGCAGCGGATCTCCGTTTTCCTTGACCTTCTTGAGCATGATTTTGTTGATTTCGTCGCGAATCTCGGTTTCGCCCAGAATCTTTCCTTCCGACGTTACCGTGAAGGTTTTGACGGCAACATTCAGCGCATACCCCTGCGGAGCATAAGTCTCCTTGAAGGTATATGTACCGGGGACAACAGGAATCTGGGGCAGCTGCCCGTTCTCATCGGTGTATTCGCGATAGATGGTCTTTCCATCCTGGTCGTATACCTCGACCAGCGCGCCGGGCAGCGTCTCAGCGCCGGTAATGTCCTTTTTCGTGATGGTGACAGGGGTGTAGATCAGCTGGTTCAGAATCGGCTCATCCAGGGAAACAGCAATGACATTTTCGTCTGCCACCTTGTTTTCGGGCGTCAGCTTCACCGGGTACTGCTCCGTACTCAAGTGCCAGCCAGCCGGAACAGAAAGCTCCTTGATGTAGTAGTCCCCGTGCGGATACAGGCCGGAGAATGTCAGGCTGCCCGTGGCATCGGTAACGCCGGTCGCTACTAGCGTATTGGCCGGGAGCTTCTGAGTGTCGCCGTAGGTCATCACGCCGCTGGTGAACAAACCAAACACAAACCCTTCGCCGGGAACGACCTCCATGGACTGGTGAATCATCCCTTCCGCGGTTTCATCCACGCGAATGGCTTCCTTCTGCTTGCGCAGCGTTACCCGAATCGGCAGATAAGTGTTGGCGGCGGACACGCGCACCTCGACAACGGCGGTTTTCTTGTCTGCCGCGGACAGCGTAAAGGAGTACGGCGCTGTATCAAAGACATAGCCATCCGGCGCGGAGATTTCTCGCAGTTCATACTGTCCCAAGGGCAGAGTCTTCGACTTAACCGCGCCCGACACGCTGGTTGTCAGGGTTTCCACCAGATCCCCCTGATGATAGAAAACCGTGCCTTCCTTGCCGACAATATCTTCCGCGGCGTGGAGCTCAAATACGGCATCGGCCAGATAACCGTTCTGGTAAACTGGCTTCATGACGGTATAACCGAACGCATCCTGTTCATCCGCGAAACGCACCAGGCGCAGGCCAGTCTTTTCTAGCAGCACATCGCCGCGAACCGGCGTATTGTTCACATTCACCGTCACGGTTTCCACCGGGACATCCTCCGCGAGGGCAGCAGGGAGATTCAGGCCGCTTAGCAGCAGGACAGCCGCGACAAGCCAGTTCATGATTCGCTTCAAAAATTTCATTTCAGCACGCTCCTTACTCACTTGATGAAGACGGTCGTTTCAAATTCGCCGTCGATATACCCGTCCGGCACGCCTGTTTCAGTGATTTTGTATTGTCCCCAGGGCAGTTCCCCGGTCTGCGCGATGCCATCCGCGTTGGTGGTAATGGTCGCGACCGGCTGTCCAATATCCGCCGCGTTGTCTGACGTGGGACAGGTCAGCCGGGTCACGGTAAACACAACGCCCGGCAGCGGCTTTCCAGTGAGGGCATCTGTCTTGATGATCCGAATCATGCCCCGGATGCGCTCATTCGTGAAAGTCACGTTCGTATTTGCGCCAGCGGTGACCGTAATGTTCTGCGATGCGGCCGCCGCAAGATGATAGCCCTGTGGCGCGGTTTTCTCGCGCACCTGATAAGCACCGGGCGCGACGCCCGTAAAGACCGCGACACCCTTGGCATCAGTCACGGCGGTGGCGAGAACAGTGCCATTACTGGCGCACAGTTCAAACACCGCGTCCCGCAGCAAAACGCCGTCGCTGGATTTCTTCGTGACGGTGACATCCCCGTAGCTCAGCTCAAAGGATACGGAAGCGGATTGCAGCGAATAAGGTGCGCCGTAGACAGGCACCAGCACCTTCTGGATGCTGACCGAAGGAACGCCCACCAGAAATCTCGCTTCCTCCGTATCAGATGAAACGGATTCCATGAACACGGCGAACCGGCTTTGGGATGACTGCACCGTTACGGTGTCTCCGCTTCGGGCATAGTAGTAATCGGCATCACTACCACCGCTGTTGCCGCCAACGGTGCCAGCGGACTTGGGAATCCGAATCAAATCCGCGTCCGTCGTCAGCGTCATGGTGCCGACATAGCCGCCGCCCGTTTGACGGATGCTCTGATTGCTTACCGTAATCTTGCCGCTGATACTGGCGTGCGCAATGCCGTTTTCCGCCAGCCAGCGCGCGTAGGTCAGGTAGACGGCGGGCGCGCCGCCCCGGAAGGAGTAGAAACGGTCCATGTCCCAGTAGCCGCGGACATACTGCGAACCTTCCAGCTGCTTAATGACCTCGCGCATCGCGAACTGCCCCGCGACACGGCTCCAGGTTTCGTTGTTGCCGTCGCTTCGGTCCAGCGCCATGAAGGGATAGGTGTGGCGCAGCACCCAGCCCAGCGCGTGCATGGTTTTGGCGCTGAAGCGGACACCACTTGCGCCACTGCCGCTGGGATGATTCACAAAAGCATCCAAATCCACCAGCACATAAGGCCCTTTTTCTGTCTGATTGGAGCCGGAGCCTTCGCCGGGGCCGGAGAGGGTATGCTCCAGACAGAAAACGGTGAAGCCTTCCAGATAGTGCGGTGTCGCGTAAATGGTGCCATGCGAAGCGGACTTGGCAATCTGCGGATAGGCGCTGTCCTTGCCGGAACTGCCGTAAAGTCCCTGCTGCCAGGCGTAGAATCCGCCGATACTGCCATGGATGTTCTTCAGCGAAAAGCCGTCCATCGGGGTGGCGTACAGCTGCACGTCACGGAGCATATCAAGGAATTCCACGGAGAAGGCGTAATCCGTCGCGGTACAGGCCTCCGCTTCCGGCGCGCGGGTTTCCGCGGCAAGCACCCACGCGGTCGCGTAATCCGTCCATTTCAGCGTGCCGTTTGGAAAGGTGTCGCCATACAGGAATCGAACCTGATACCAGATATGGCTTTCCTCGTCCATTTCAACGGACAGCACCTGCACCGTGGCAGGCTGGACGAAGCTGCCAAGGTACATTTCGCTGTATTCCTCTTCGGACGCGGATCCATCCATTTCAGAGAAAACGCGCGTTTTCTCGGTCACGCCGATATAATCGCCGGGGGTGGCGTGTTCAGGAACAACTGGCGTATCCGCAATCGGTTCTTCAGCTACGTCAGGCAGATTGCTTTCGCTGGGCATCTCAGTTTCTTCAGGCAGCGGCGGCACTTCGGCTTCATCCGCGTCAGCAGGCGGTTCGGGCTGTTCATCCGAAGGCATATTGTCCGCGTCAGACGGTTCATCCTCATGATGCGGCTCATCTTCCAAAGGCACGTCAGACGCAGGCATTTCGTCTTCCACCTGCATGGGCGGTACGCTGTCCGCTGAATCGGGTTCTGCCGCCGGGTGGCTGCCATTGACCACGAACAGGCGCATCCGGCCAATGGCGGTCATGACTTCTTCAGCGGGAAAATCGCTGATGTTGGCGGCTTCCTGCGCGGTCAAATACTGTGAATCCAGATCATCCAGTGCCACAAAGCCGTGGACGGCATTTCGCGCTTCATCCAAAAACCAGACCTCAGCCGTGCCGTACTCGGTGAAATCAACCGCCAACAGCAGGAAAACTTCTCCGGATGTGGTATAGACCAGTTCGCCTGTCAGGACGGGTTCCACATAGACCTGAGCTTTACGCGCGGCGGGTACATACACGAAGCCGTGTTCTTCCAGCGCAATTTGCAAAGGATGACGGGAATCTGCCGGTTCGTCGGATTTCTCCGCGGGTTCTGTTTCCGCGTCCGGCAGAATCGGTTCATCGGCTGTATCCTCTGGTACAGACGGTTCGGGGTCTTCCATCGGCGGCGTTTCGGCATCCGTTTCAGGCGGTGCTTCCTGCGCCGCAGAATCTTCGGGCGAATCTTCCACAGGAAGGACAATGACCTCCGTGGTGGAAGGTTCAGCGGGCGTGGCGATTTCTTCTGCCAGAACGCACAGGGGCATATAGGTCAGCGCCATCGTCATGGACAGCACCGCTGCCACGAACCATTTCATTTTATCTTTAAGTTTCATGACTTTTCTCCTAACGAGTTATTCTTGTACAGCCACCACCAGCAACCGCCCGCTGACACCGCCATAGCTGCGGTCGCAGGTAATCAGGGTCAAAATGTGATCATCGGCGGCTACCGGCACGGCGGTATCGTACAGAGCTTTGCTTCGCAGCTGTGCTACATATTGCTGAAACTCCTTTGTGCTTGAAAATTGGGCGGTGGACGCGTCCCAGTCGCTGACTGTCATATTGACCACGGCGAAGATACGGTAGGTTCTGTTGCCATAGAGCGTCTGAAGCTCAATGGTTGGATGCGCGGCGTAGTAGCTCGGCTGCTTGTACTTCACAAGAGAGCTGAACATGGCATCGCTGTGGCTCAGGTGATGGCCGTAGATAGCGATATTCTTGCTTGGCGCGGCGTAGTCGGCGGAGCGAAGCGAGAACAAGCACCCTAGCTTACTGGATTGTCCATTGAACAGATGCTTCAGGTAATAGCTCGTGCGGTCAGATTGAACGACTGGGTCATTGATGGGCGTTCCCGGAACGGTGAGCCAGGCAATAAAGTCAGCGTTCTGTTCCAGACACGCGCTCAGGTCAGCAGACATTGGCTTTTCCGCGTTTGCTGGAACAACTGGACTTGCGGTGCGGGATACAGGTACTACGGTTGGCAAGGATTCGCGAGCGGCATCGAGGCTGGGCTCAGGGGAGGGTCGCGCGGAAGGCTGCGGCACTTCCGATAAAACGGGCAGCACGGTTTGCAACGGGGCTTCCGCAGCCACGTCCGGATGCTGCGCCAGAGGGACGTGGTCTGCCGCGGTGGAACTTGGACGGAGCTGTTCGAGCAGGGCCGCGTATTGCTGTTCATCATCTTCAACCTCCTTTAGTTGATGGTAAATGGGCAAAAGAAAAATCATGCTTCCCAATAGAAACATGACCATCAGCAGCTTATCCAGTTTTTTCATGCGTCAGCGCTCCTGCGTCTGCTGGCGCCTTTTCACCCAGGCATCCAGCAACTTATAGATGGTTTTCTCAATCTGTTCCGCCGTATAGGTTCGCGGAAAGTACTTGAGCAGCCTGTCCTGCGGAAGGATGACCGATCCCCGTGAGGGAATGGTCTGCTTGTTCTCCCGCATAATCTCCATCATGCTTTCAGCGGACAGCGTGCCCTGCTTGCTTTCGCGCTTCATCCGCTGTGCTTGCGAAAGCGACGGGGTTTGCTGGGTTTCTTCCAGCGCGGCATCAAGCCATTGCTGTTCTTCGGGCTTTAGGTAAGAAAGCTCGACAGCGGGGGTAAAGGCGAGTTTGCCGGAATCCACTTTGTCCATGAGCGGCTGTTCAAGCTGATTAAGCCTGATATAGCGTTGAATCTGTTTTGGACTGTCACTAGATTGATCTGAAATGAGTTCGAGCGACTGTGGTGACTTCTGGCCAACTTGGCCAGAAGTTAAATCTTGCCTTTTTCCCTGATGATTTAGCGCGGCCAGCTTCATCTGATACGCCTTTGCTCTCTCGCTGGGCAAGATGTTCTCTCTTTGGAGATTGCTGTCCACCATGATGATAACGGCCTCATCATCATCGAGGTTACGCACAATCACAGGGATTTCGTCGAGGCCAGCCAGCTCACAGGCGCGTTTGCGCCGATGCCCGGATACAATCTCATAGCCGTCTTCCGAAGGCCGGGCGATGATGGGCACCAGCACGCCATACGCCTTTACGCTTTCCACGGTTTCCATCATGCGGTCATCGTCCAGCACGCGAAACGGATGGTTTTTGAAGGGGTGCAGTTCTCGCAGGGAAATCCGCTGAATGTGCTCCTGCTGCCGTGATTCCTCCGTAGAAAAAATGTCATCGTAAGAGGTCAGCTTTGGCTTTTTGTCGCTGCTTTTCAAGCTGAATCACCTCCTTGGTCAGCGCGTGATAGGCCTGCGCCACCTTGCCGCCGGGGTCATACGCAAAGATGCTCTTGCCCGCGAGGCTGGCCTCTGCCGCGCGCACGGAATGCGGAATTTCGACTTCAAAGACGCTGATTTTGCTGCCGTAGGTATCCCGAATCAATTTGGTGATTTCTTTGGCGTTATTTGTCCGTCCGTCCACCATCGTCATGAGTATGCCGTCGATTTTCAGCTTTGGGTTGATTTGGCGGCGCACTTTGGCGATGGTCTGAAGCAGCTGCTCTAAGCCTTTCGCGGACAGATAGTTTGCCTGAACGGGAATCACAACCCGCTCCGCGGCAGCCAGCGCGTTGATGGTCAGCATCCCCAGCGAGGGCATACAGTCAATCAGGATGTAGTCATAATCCTTTTTGTAATTGTTGATGACCTGCTTCAGCGTTGATTCGCGGCTCATGGCATTGACCAGCGAGACCTCCGTACCGGCAAGCGCAATGCTTGACGGAAGCAGATCAACGCCTTCGGCATGATGGATGATGCCTTCGCCGGGCAAAAGGGGTTGGTCGTTCATGACCTTGTTCATCGCGTCCGCGAGCGTGAAAGGAAGATCGTCCGGCTGCTGGAATCCTAAAGCGACGGTCATGCTGGCCTGCGGGTCCGCGTCCAGCAGGAGAACACGCTTGCGCTGACCGTGGTTTTCCTCTTGCGACAAAGCCGTGCCAAGGCTGATGCAGCTCGTCGTTTTCGCCACACCGCCTTTTTGATTGACAAGGGCGATAATCGTAGGGGGCATCGTTTTCCTCCTTTTTTCGGGAAATATGAAAAGGCACCTGTGGCTTTCACCATAGGCGCCCGTGCGGCTGTCATTTTTGACAGTTTAAGTGTATCATGCTTCTCATTGGAACTCAAGTGAACTTTCCTGCATCATACTGCACGCTCGTTATTTTGCTTGGAAAGCACCTGATCTACAGCTTTCAGCGCGCGCTCATGGAGGGTATAGGCCCAGCGGGGCGAGATGCGCATTTCCACCGCGATTTCATCCCAGGACTTGAAGGACAGATACCGCTTCTCCAGAATAATGCGCTCATTCGTATTCGACACTTGGGCAATCACGGCAGCGATATCGGCTTTCACCTGCAGCAAATGATCAATTTCCATTTGGAGATGCTCCTCGGCTTCCAAAAGCCGAATGATGCTGTCCTGCATGGCGCTGACATTCCGCGTGCGGGACACCGTTTCGCTATCATACGAAGCGGTAATCTTTTGCGTCAGCGAGCGGAGAACAGCAATCTGTTCAAGCTTGCTGTCGATACACTGATGATACTTATATGCATGAGAGAGAAACGCGGTCGCGGTCATTTTTCTATCTTCCATTTGGACGGTGGATTGCGGATTCGGAAGAGACTTGTTTTCAAACATAAGAACGCTCCTTTGCGTCAGCGGAACAGCCATCTGGATGAACAACCCGTGTATGGATTGTTCCGGGGGGAAGCTGTTCCGCTCAAATTCCAGAGGAAACAAGGAATTCATTGCAGGAATGGAACAACTGAACAACCTGAATCTCATAGCACAAAAATCACGTTGATAGGCCAATATACAGGAGATATCAAGTGTTTACGCTATGGGGTCGGCAAGAAAACCCGTTCAGCCGTTCCATGAGTGCCCACAAAGCCTTGACAGCGCAAGGTTTTTTGCGGAACAAGCACATGGAACAGACCTGAACATGCGGAACAGCGCTATTCCCGTGTATAGACGCGCTGCCGACCGTAGATGGGAATGTGCATAAGGTGTTCGGATTTTGTCCAGCCGGGAATGCGTGTCATAATCGCGGCAATCGCGTAGCTGTCTCTGGGCTGCATGTCCTCTTTGCGTTTGCCGAAGCACTCACACCAGATTTCGATATTGCTGACCTGTGTGCGGCGGCTGACACCTTTGGCCTTAATCAGCGGATCTTTATCTGTCAGATAGCTGATGCGCTCATAGATCTCCATGCTGTTCCAATGATCGGGAAGCATCGCGTTCAGATAGGACAGAACCAAGCCTTCGCGCTCATCGCGCTCCATCGCGTTGCGCTGGCACTCGGCAGCCGCGCTCTCCAGTTCAGGCGGAAGATACAGCTTTTCACCCTGTTCTTCATAGAGCATCGCCTCTGCCCAAATCTGGTCAATCGTTTCCCGCGTCATATCCCAAGAGCGGTACCTGCCTTCACCCGTTACATGCACATTCCAAAAACGGCGATTGCCGGTGATGTCGCGCAGATATCCGTTTTCAGCGTTGGTTGTCCCGAAAAAGACGCATTGCCGGGGATGTGGCGATACACGGCGGCCGAAGCTGGCGCGATATTTGTCATCGCACCGAGCCACGAAGCTTTTTACCTTTTCAAGGTCCGCTTTTTTCATGCCCGCCATTTCGCTGATTTCATGAATCCAGAAGCCTTGCAGCTTTTCCGCCGCGGTCTTGTCGTTCATGTCAGACAGCGTCAGACTGTCCGCGAACCATTCGCCGCCCAGCTTGGAAATGAAGGTACTTTTGCCTTTGCCTTGAGGGCCGTTGAGGACCAGCACATAGTCAAATTTTGTTCCGGGTCTTTTCACGCGCCGGATGGCGGCGCAGAGAATTTTGCGGATAAAGGCGCGATGCAGCGGCGTATCTTCCGCACCAAGATAATCCGTCAGCAGGGTATCCACGCGGCATTCGCCGTCCCATGGCGGTAGACTTTCGAGATATTCCAGAATAGGGTGATAGCTGCGATCATCCACCACTTTCGTGACAGCAATGTCGTAGTTGCGCGCGGAAAACTGCCCATAGTTGGAATCCACATAGCTGACCAGCTGCGCGTCATCCGCGTCGCGCCAGAAACGGGTTGGATGTTTCCATGGCACGCTGCCCCGAATTTCCATGCTGTCCGCGAGCAGGTTGAACACAATATCGCGCAGGGCAGGGTCATTCTGAAGGATCAGTATGATGTTCTGCAAAGTGTTGGCCAGCTTGCCGGAGCGTGGTTCAAACGCGAGATGCTGTTTCCATTCCGCGTCATCTTCCGCAGACGTGTGATTATCTTCTGTCTGCGCGTTTTTCTGTAAGCGCTGGCTGAGATACTGCTTGACCTCCGGGATAGACGCGGCGTAGGCTACAGCGTTTTTCAGGGATTCCTTCGTGTCCATGTCACCGAACCGATGCACACGCATCAGGTCGAAGGCGGAAAGCAGCTTGCCGTAAGCCGGGTCAGTGGCGTGGTGGGAGTACAGAAAGCGATCTTCATAAATCACGGCTCCCGCGCTGCCTGATGAGCCGATGTGCGTATATCTGCCGTCCACAGCTGCTGGTTCATATACATCAGACAGTTCTGTTTCAAGTAACCGTTGAATTGGAAAGAAGACATGGTTGAACGCTCCGATAACGCCTTCCTTTTCCAGTGGATCCTTTTGGCGGTGCATATCACGCCGCACGAAGACGCTTTCCTTTGACGCGGTGGGTAAGTTGGCTACGTTGCGCCAGTCAGGATGCTCGGCAAGATAAGCGTCTGGATTCAGCCATTCGCCGTCAAATCGTTCATAAACATACTCGCCGTCGGCAGGCGCGGTAGGCCAGTACATCAGCTGATGGACTTGATAAGAACACGGGTCAACACACGCAATCCCCATTTCCGCGGCCAGATACCTCGCGATGGCTTCATACTCTTCCGGCGTCACGTCCCTTGTAAAGGGGGTGAAGACGCGGTAACGAGGATGCTGCGGTGTATGGCTGTGGGTGGAATAAAGAACGGACGCGAATCGGCGTTGCCCGCGATAATGGCTGAGAAAGTCAGGATCAGGAGAATCTATATCATGCGTCGCGATGGAACGGCACAGCACATGATCCGCTTTGCGGCGGCCGTCTTTCAGATATCCGCCAACCAGACCGCCCTTGTCTTTGATGCTGTCCCGCTCATCCTTTGGCAGTTTCGGATATTCCACGGTGGATTCTGAAGTGCGAATGACGCTTTTCAGCCGCTCACACAAGGCTTCAAAGGTGATGCGCCTGTTTGTCCACATCTTTGAAACGCGGCTGCTTCCGAAAGCAATCTTAAGTTCTCGGTCCATGGTACACCTCTTTGCAATCTTCGGTGAAATAGCGAACGCGAATCCCCTTTGCTTGGGCTTTTCTGATTTCGCGCGCCATGCCTTTGGTGATCTGGCTGCCGAATACCCAAATCTGATCGCACTTGCCCAGAAGCACAAGCCCAAAGAACAAAGCACGCTCCCGATCTTCCGGGTCGTTTTCATTCATAAACTGCGGATACAGGAGATGCGGGGTTACGGGGATGGTATCTTGCTTTACGGCGAACTTGCTGAATACCCGCGCCTTGCGTTCGCTGTTCAGAATATCGTCTTCGTAAGGCGAACAAATAAACACCATCGGCCGATAGGGACGCTGCGGGGCCGTATACTGGCGGCGCAGCGCGCGCTGTTCTGCCTGAATGTTCGTGAGCGCCTGATAAACAGTCGGATCGTAATAGCCTTCATGATTGAACTTGTTGATGCTCATTTGCCGTTCCTCCCCTTCTCATTCTTGTACGCCTCGTCATGTTCCTCATCCAGGACGAAAAAGACAAACAAGCTGAAATCCTCATCATCCGCGAACACGAACAAATACACGCTGATTTTCTGGCTATGGCACGGGCAGCAGGACACGCCGTTCCACATCATGCGAATTTTGAGCAGGACGTCTTTTCCCAGTAGGATTTGGATGGAAATCATTAGGGTACCTCGCTTTCTGTCGGGGTCTGTTCTCTTGATCCCCGGCATTGTAACTGGTAAAAGCGCGGCGTTTTGAACGGGCTGGAGAAAAATAATACTCATTTTCGTCTAAAACATGGCACCGAGTACTGCGATTTTTTCGTCATGGCAAAGCTGAGTGAAGCGAGGCGTACTGGAGGTACGCACGAGCGGAACGAGGCAAAGCCATGGCGGAAAAGGCGCTGCACGAATGACATGGATTAGATGAAAATTAATAAATAGAAAAAAAGAGGAAACTCTTGACGAGTCCCTCTTGGAAAGAAAGTTCTACCATTCGCGGCGGCATCTATTCTTTTAATTCAGTCTGAAATAGAAGGTATTTTTCCCTTTTCCTTCTTTTTTCAGCTCGCCCGCGGCAACCAGCTTTCGCAATGCGCCTTCAATCGAGCTGTCGCTGATGGTCGGGCAAAGTTCACGGATGTTCTGCTTATTGAATCGTCCGATTCTCTTTTCGCTTGCCATGCGCACCATTTCGAGGACGGACCGCTTGGGTTCTACAAGGCTCATGTGCTCTTCGAAATCCTTATAGGCCGCGAGGATTGTTCCAAGCAGATACTTCATAAAAGGAGCAATATCTTCGTGACCTTCATGCCAGCCATCCTGTGAGCGCGCGAGCGCCTCATAGTACAAGTCCTTATTCTTGGCTATTTTCGCCTCCAAGGAGACATACTTGCCCACATAAAATCCGTTCTGATACAAAAGCAGCGTTGTGAGCAGCCGGCTCATTCTCCCGTTGCCGTCATTGAAGGGGTGGATGCACAGAAAATCATGGATGAAAACAGAAATCGCAATCAGCGGTTCCAGTTCCATATTTCCAATCACACGGTTATACTCTTCGCAGATTCGATCCAGCGCTTCGGACGTTTCATAGGGAGCAAGCGGGGTGAACAGATTCTCCACATGACCATCCGGGTAAGCGGCGCTGATATAATTCTGGACGCTCTTGGTACGCCCAGCCATCGGGTTGTTCATGTGGCTATACAAAATTTTGTGAAGCTGCAAAATATAGTTCCGCGTGATAGGGATTGCGTTGAAGTCCTCATGGATGATGTTCAGCGCGTCGCGATATCCCGCAATCTCCTGCTCGTCGCGATTCCTCGGTGTGGTTTTCTCAGCTACAAGCTCCCGGATGCGCGTGCTTGTGGTAATAATTCCTTCGATGGCGTTTGACGCTTCGGTACTCTGTATTTTGGCAATCTCAACGAGTTTTTCGAGCTCTTCCGGCTGCTGCTTGAGGTAAAGTTCCTGCTTTCCGGCTTCTTTGTAGATGGCCGCAATCAGACCTAACGTGTTTGAATCCCATTTCTGATCCCTGATGGTGGAATAATGAAAGGCTCGCATTCCCTTACCTCCTTTTCAATTCCCTTAAATCATACCATAAAATAAGGGAATCGTCAATCAAATAGGCAGATGCTGTCCGGCAACTGATACCGAATTGGCGGCATTTATTCTTGAGGCTGGATGACATTTCTATGCCTTTCTTCGTGTTTAAGGGGATCAGTCTTTTCGATAGAATGGCGTCACGAATCCGTCGGCACGCAGGATAAGTCCCTTGGCCCACGGCGGCGTTTTGCTCATCCGCTCGCAGATGGATGGAAGAGAGGCAGACGGGTCAGCCTCGATAATCAGCTCATCGTGGACATGGGCAACAATTCGCTCTTGCCTGAGCGTTTGCATGGCATAGCAGAGCACGTCCCGGCTGATGGCTTGGGTGATGTTTTCGCAGAGCTTGGGGCCATAGGTTTCGAGCCGTTCCCACTTCTTTGTGCTGCCAACTCCGAAGTAGGTCAGCACGGAAGAACCGAATCGGCTGGTTCCAAACGCCGGTTTTACATACGCCAGCCGTCTGCCGGAAGGAAGCTCAATAAACAGCATCGCTCCCTTGCAGATGAAGCGAATTCCGTGCGTCTCTGTTGCCGTTCGGTCGCGCACGGCGGTCGCGGCGGCTTTGTCTACGTCCCACCAGAACTGGACAATATGGGGATTCGCGGCGCGCCACGCCTTCACCAAGGGGAGCAGCTCATCTTCCGACAAACCCATATCGACTGCGCCCATTGCTTTCAAAGCGCCGACAGAACCGCCATAGCCAAGGGCAAGCTCCGCGATTTTTCCCTTCTGGCGAAGCTGACCGTTTACGCCATGTTTTTCAACCGGTACATGGAACATGGCTGAAGCCGACGCGCAATAAATATCGCCACCGTTTTGGAAGACCGCGCCGCGCCATGTTTCACCGGCCAGCCACGCAAGAACACGGGCTTCAATTGCCGAAAAGTCCGCCACATAAAGCAACTTCCCTTCCGGCGCGATGAAGGCGGTTCGAATCAGTTCGGACAGCACATCCGGGACAGAATCATAACACATGCTGACACCCTCATAATTTCCGGCACGAACAAGTGCTCGCGCGTTTTCCAAATCAGGAAGGTGATTCTGCGGAAGATTCTGCAGCTGCACCAATCTTCCGCTGAACCGTCCGGTTCTGCTGGCTCCATAAAACTGAAAGCACCCGCGGAGACGGCCATCTTCGCATACAGCGGATGCCATAGCCGCGTATTTCTTGATGGATGACTTTGCCAGCTGTTGCCGAAGGATCAGTACATTTTTCAGGGACGGCGGAGCGTCTTTCAGCAGCGTTGATACCTGATTTTTGCTGAGCGACTCAACTTCCATGCCATTTTGAGAAAGCCATCGTTTCATCTGCTGGAGGCTCGACGGGTTATCCAAGTTTGTGGATGCCCGTATCCTGTCCGTCAGCGCACAGCGCGATAGCGTATCCATCCGCATGGCGCTCTTCACTAGCACCCGGTCTACCAGGATGCCGCGATCGTTGATTTCCTGATCCAGATGATATTGTGCCCAGACCTCATCGGGGACAGGATATTTGGCCAGGCGCTGTTGAATTTCCATTTCAGCGGCAACATCTCGCTTGTTGTAGTGGATGAACTGCGCCCATTTTTCAGGATTATTCGCGGGCAGATTTCGAGTGCGCATTCCATTTGCCAGCGTGGGCACGCAGGGCTTACAGAAATAACGAATCAGGTTTTTGCCAACACGCAGTTTTTGCTGATCCAGCCCAAGAACGTCTCCTGCGCTTTCGAGAGAAAGCGGTAAACCAAGATACGCGCTCCAGACCATGGTACAGCACCAAGAGGCAGGATTCAGGAAGGTGTCGTGGTCTTCCGATGCGGAATTTGCGTGGCCACTCAGCGGATACCCTTGCCGCTTCAGCCAGCGGGAGAGGCAAACTCGCTCAAAGTTCGCGTTGAAAGCGGTTTTGATCACGCACGGGTCAGATATTGCTTGGATAATTTCGTCGGGTATCGTTTCGCCTTGCGCGACATCAATGACGTGAACTTCCCCGCCATCCACGGCATAGCCAAACAGGAGTATTTCAAAGTCAGAAGATTCGCAGTAGCGGTAAACGCCAGTTCGATTCAGATCCGCGGAGGAATAGGTCTCAATGTTAATATTAAGTGTCTTCATGCGCGTTCCCTTCCTCTTGATCATCCGCATCCAAAAGGATACGAATTTCCCGAACGGTTTCCAGTATTTCTTTTGCCTGCGCGGACAGCTCATTGAGCGCCGCGTCCAGTTGACTCATCTTGGCCATGCTCTTAATCTCCTTTCATCGTTGAGGGCAGGTTTGATTTGCCTCTCACTAAAACTGGTAGAAATTTCGCACTTTGAACGGGTAAAATTTCATTTTTCTGATTCTGATAATTCCGAAGGATCAGAAAAAGTCATGACGATGCTCCCGAAAGTAGCGAAGGAGCCGATTCAGCGCATCATTGACGGTTGTCTGGCGCATTTCCAGTCGTTCCGCGATTTTATAAGTAGACAGACCTTCCTCAAACCGAAGACGAAGGATCAGGTCACCCTTGCGTTCCCTGTGCGCGGCCTCCCGCATGACGGCCTCTAAGGTCATAGACAGGATGACAATCTGATCTGGATCAATTGCCTTTTGCGCGGGCGCGAATGACCCGTTACTGAAGCCATCACCGTATCGTTTATCATCCATAGAAACCATACGGCCCGCGATTTGGTAGGGGCAGCAGGCACAGTCGCCAAAGCACAGCCTGTAATTGGGCTGCCCGCAGGTTCCATTTCTGCGTGCTTTATTGCGGGCGTCGTTGATGAACTTATCCCAGGCTTTTTGCTGAGCGGGATTCAGGAAAACACGTTCGCCACCAATTATGACATAGCGGGACTTCTTGTTCTGATTTTCCATTTTGCAGGGAATCCTCCATTTCGTAATCGCGAATGAAGGAACTCACCTGCGGAAGAGCACACGAAATAATGCTGCCTGCTGTCATGAATTTCTTCATTCATTTGGCTGGCAGCAGCCCTTGCCCAGGCTGCCACGGTATGACCGCGCTATACTGCTGGGCAAATCCTCAAATCTACCGGTTTCGAGGGAGCGGGGCAGCGCGGTTTTTGAAGAGTAAAAAAAGACGGCCAGAAACAATCCTCGCAAAAGGATTGATCCTGGCCGTCGTGCAGCTCTGTGGATCTTTAATCAGTATCAACGTGGTGACTGTCTACGCGCAGCAGTTCAAGTGTCGCACGGGTGATGGTTGTCGCGATTCCCTCACGAACGATGGTGAGCTGCGCGCCAACAGAAAGCCTCGTGATGATGAGCTGCTGTTTATACTTGCTTTCTATTGCTCCGCTTAGCGGATCGCAGTAAGCAATTAACCGTCCGAGTAAGTCCCGAATCGCTTCCATAGTGCCTTCCTTTCTGAAGTTCAACTTCGTTCCAATGAGAAAATCGGAAAATATCACGAAGCTGATTGACAAACCAAGAAGTTCATGCTACACTAAATGCGAAGTTGAACTTCATTTTGATTATACGACAGTTTAACTTCCTTGTCAACCGATAATGTGCGGTTGAACTTCATTGTTGGAGGCAAAAAAATGAACTTTGGCGAAAAAATTAAGATGCTGAGGAAGCAGAAAGGACTGTCCCAGGCAGAATTAGGCAAATTGGTGCATGTAAGCGCGCGTTCCATTACGGCCTACGAAACGTCGGGCGCATATCCCCGAAAAATGGAAACCTATGAGCTTCTGGCGAAGGCTTTAGACACGGATGTCAATTATCTGCGCACGGAAAACGAAGAAATGATGAGCGACATCGGTGAAAAATACGGCACGCGCGGACAGCGGCAGATGGAAGCGCTGAAGAGCCAGGTATCAGCGCTCTTTGCCGGCGGTGAGCTGAACGAAGAGGAGCAGATGGCCTTCCTGATGGATCTGAATGACATCTTCCTGGATGCGAAGAAAAAGGCGAAAAAGTATACACCGAAAAAGTATCGAGAGTAACAAACGCCGCTGAGGTGAAATATATTGAGCAATATATTTTATGATAAGGCCGAGGAACTGGTGAGCAAAGTGGGTAGCCGCGACCCTCTGGAGGCATTAGCGTATCTTAATACGGAGGTTAGATACTCTAATCATCACCAGTTCGACGGCCTGAAAGGCTTCTGCATCATTGCGCTCAAGCAGCGATATGTGATGCTGAATGCCAAACTGTCCGAATGTGAAATGCGCTGCGTCGCCAGTCATGAGTTGGGGCATATCAAGATGCACATGAAAGATACGAAAACATGCGCGTTTCAGGAGTTTGACCTCTATCACACAGTGTCGCTTCAAGAAGACGAGGCATCTTCCTTTGGCGCTGATTTTCTCATGAGCGATCTGGATGTGCTGGACGTGATTGAAAATGGCTGTACCGATATTTACCAAGCCGCGATGGTACTGAAGGTACCGCGTCAGTTTCTGACCTATAAACTGTCCAGCATGATTGCGCGGGGGCATGATTTGCTGCTTCCTGAATTGACAGACAACAGATTTTTGGCGAAGCCGCTCTACAGCCGGTAAGGTAAAGACTGGGGTGCCTGTAGATGCCTGTAGTTTAATTGGAGATTTGTGCACAGATGCGCCATGTTTTTGCCATGTATTTCTTTGTAACCGCTTGCGTTTGGTAGGTGGTTATGCTATAACTGAATATGGGGGAGTTTATCTTTTTGCATAAAAGCTGCTGCCTCCCCACATGTGGCGAGTTCTGGAAAGATCTCTGCTATCGTAATTACCCAGATAGAAAAAAGCAGCAGCTCAGTACAAGCGCTCAGAAAAATTCTGAAAGCGCTTGATTGCGAGAATAAATGCATCGCTAAGCTCAACTGAGTTCAAGCTTGGTGACAGCTAATTTAGTGCCATACTCTTATTAGGAAAGGAGGCTATGGTGATGTGGTGTAAGAACTGCAATATTGAGACCAACGAGGCTATTTGCCCAGTATGCGGATCGGAAACGACAGAAGATCTTCCGGTTGAAATTTATTGGTGTGATAATTGCGGAATACCAGTCATCCATGTTTCTACGGCGGCAGATAAAGGCATTTGCCCGGTTTGTCATGGGAATACTCGATACTTGACCGCTGATCTTAGACCTGTCTTCCCAGAGGAAAGGCTTCTGCTCGCCTTACTCCTCGATAAAGCTCCAAATGCTTTTATGCAGAAATCTGTCTGGACCGCGGGAAGTCGCTACTATATTGATGGGAAGTCTCAGTCTATTTCTGCTAAGACTTTTGAAATAGCGGATACTGATACCATTGCCGATCGACTTGTGGAGTCTGCTAATGCCATAGACTATACTTTTTTCAATGAGAATATCCGTAAATTTATCTCGGCAAATCAGCATAGGTTGGCCTATCTGAAGGACGAGGCTTTCTCATTTGTTCGGAAAGCAGCCGAAAGATTCAAAGAAGAAAACATCGTAATCTCTTTCTCTGGTGGCAAGGATTCAACGGTGACGGCGGATGTTGTCACAAAGGCTCTAAGCAATCCAAGCTTAGTACATATTTTCGGGAACACAACGCTTGAGTTCCCTGCTACCATCGAATATGCCGATCGTTATCGTAAAAGCCATCCCTTGGCAATCTTTATGATTGCACATAATGATGAGCAGGTTTTCTATGATGTGTGCGAGGATATTGGACCTCCTGCACGGATGATGCGCTGGTGTTGCTCGATGTTTAAGACCGGGCCAATTACCCGGATCATTAACAGCATGTATCGCAGCCAACAGATTTTGACTTTTTATGGAATCAGAAAGTCAGAATCTGTCAGCAGAAGCAAATATAACAGAATTGAAGATGATGCTGAGTCTGTCAAAATTCAGCAGCAGACCGTAGCCTCGCCGATTTTCTTTTGGAAAGACATCGACATTTGGCTTTATATGTTGGCGGAAGACGTGGACTTTAACGCAGCCTACCGTCTCGGTTACGACCGTGTTGGATGCTGGTGCTGCCCTAATAATAACCAACGGGCACAGTTCCTTTCTCGCATCTATATGCCGGAAGCATCGAAAAAATGGCGTGCATTCCTCATCGATTTTGCAAAGAAAATCGGCAAACCAGACCCCGAAGTGTATGTCGATAGTGGGAAATGGAAAGCACGACAAGGTGGGAATGGTCTTCCCTCCGCTGGAGATGTGAAGATCCGTTTTACAAACTGCACGTCAGAAGATCATGCGAAAATCTATCGGCTGGTTAGACCATTTGACGATGAACTTGTTGGGATGTTTGTACCGTTTGGCAGAATTGCGTCGGAACTCGGCAAGAAGCTGCTTCGGGAAACCATTATTCTCGACGTTAAGACGAACGTCCCGATTCTATCGATCCAACCGTTCAATCAGGATGGGTATGATTACGCTGTCAAGGTCAGGACGATGAACGTGGCAGATCATGACGATTTACAACGAATGGTCGGCTACCAGATTAGAAAGTTTAACGCTTGCAGAAAGTGTCTTAAATGCGAGTCTATCTGTAGGCAGGGAGCAATCTCTATCACGGGAGATAGCTATTATATCGATCCGAAAAAATGCGTCCATTGCAAAATGTGCATGACCGCAAAGTACCTTGACGGTGGTTGCATGATGGACAAGTATCTTAGAACAAAGTAAAGGCTGGAGGATAGGACGATGCCCATGAAATTCCGGGCGCATGATACATTTTTTATCAGAAAAGGATGGCTTTCCAAAGGTATGCGTTGCGTTGAAAAAAAGCCCGATGTTTTCATTGCGCATGATGAGAATCCGATGGATGTCCTCGGAATCGGTGCAAATATGGTTAAGGCGCTTAGATATTGGCTCCAGACAGTCGGTCTTACGGAAGAACCCAACAAAGGAAAGCGGACGCAGAGTTTTACTGATCTTGGAAAGTTAATCTACAAGTATGATACCTATATTGAAGAACTCGGAACGCTTAACCTTTTGCAATATTGCCTCGCTTCGCAAAAAGAAGAAGCAACGGCATGGTATTTCTTTTTTAACGAATTTTCTATGTCAGAATTTTCTCGGGAAGATTTTGTAGCAGCACTGCAAAAGTACATCAAGATGGAAGATGCAGGAACGGATTATGCCATTCGATCTCTCAATGATGATTTCCAGTGTATCATTAACACCTATCTCCCGCGTTACAAGTCAAACCCGGATCGGGTAAATCCAGAAAACAATATTGATTGTCCATTTGGTGAACTTGGACTGGTTGATATTCTCAATAAGCGGAAGAAAACTTATAAGAAGAGTATCCCAGCAAGTGATACGTTAGACCCCTATGTTGTCCTCGCGGTCATTGTCAAAAATGCACATGGCCGAAATGAGATTAGTCTGAATGAGCTTTTGACCGCGCCATGCAACATAGGCAAGGTGTTCAATCTTGATTCTATTACCATGCTCGATGCTCTGTACAGAATCGAACGGTTGGGGCTTATCAAGATTAACAGGACGGCAGGTCTCGATGTGATTACCATCCAGACCGATTTGGACTTCTTAGGCTGTGTAGAGCACTACTATTCTTCCCTCGATGAGCAGAGTCAGGAGGCACAAAATGCGTGATATGATTTCTGTTGCATCGGGATTCCAGTACTCTGTAAACATCGGATACGATCTCGGAAGCGATGACAAACTCAGAAACTTTATTCCAACAAAGTCCGCGTTACGCCTGCTCGAAGAAATCTTGCTGAGTATCAATCCAGCATCGACAGACCGAGCCAGAGTGCTGATTGGAGCATATGGTAAGGGCAAATCCCATATTGTACTTTCCATCCTTTCGGTACTTCTGAAACGTGACTTCACCTTATTTGAGAAAATGATACCGAAGATTCAAGAGAATCCGAGGCTTTATCAGCTTGTTCAAAACTACTATGAGAGCGAGAATAAGATTCTCCCAGTCGTGATTAGCGGCAGTAATACAAGCTTAACGCAAGCGTTTCTGCTTGCTCTACAGAGGACACTTTCTGAACATGGCCTTTTATCGGCTATGCCAGATACCAACTATCGAGCTGCAATCAGCGTGATTTATCGTTGGGAGAAAGAATTTCCTGAAACATTTGCCAAGTTTCAGGGAGTGATTGATGAGCCGGTCAGTGTTCTGATCGAGCGTCTTGAAAACTATGACGTACTCGCCTATGAAACCTTTGAGCGAATCTATCCGACACTGACCGCCGGAAGCATATTCAATCCGTTTCTTGGCTTCGATGTCGTGGAACTTTATGAGAGTGTAGCAAAGAGCCTCAAGCCGATGGGATATACGGGGCTCTATGTGGTTTATGACGAGTTCAGCAAATTCTTAGAAGCCAATATTGTTGATGCTTCGGTTAGTGACACGAAGATGCTGCAGGATTTTGCAGAGAAGTGTTGCCGCAGCGGAGCACTGCAGCTTCATCTAATGCTCATCTCTCATAAAGAGATCAGCAATTACATCGACAAACTTCCTAAAGAAAAAACGGATGGTTGGCGGGGGGTCTCCGAGCGCTTCAAGCATATCCACTTGAACAACAACTTTACCCAAACCTACGAGATTATTTCTTCTGTCATCCAGCACAAGGAACCTCGCTGGGGGGCGTTCTGCAATGCGCATGTGCCAGACTTTGAAGCCCTTTTTACACGCTACCGAAAGCATCAGATGTTCACCGATGCACAAGGAGAAATTGAGACAGCAATAAAAGGATGTTTCCCACTCCACCCGGTTTCAACCTTTATCCTCCCAAGACTGTCTGAGCGTGTTGCCCAGAACGAACGCACGCTCTTTACTTTCCTGTCTGCGGAAGGAACGGCCACACTTGCTTCATTTCTTGATGTTTATGAGGATGATTTTACTCTGGTGACTCCAGATCAGATTTATGATTACTTTGAGCCACTGTTTAAGAAGGAAGTATATGCTGGAGGCATCCATGATACATTCGTTCTAACAAGCGCTATCCTCAATCAAATTCCGGAAGGAACTCTCGGAAGCAAAATCATCAAGACCATCTCTCTGATTTATATTCTCGAACAGTTCGAGCGCCTCAGCCCAACCAAAGAGCAGATTATCGGCATCTATGCTGGAAGCTACGACATTGATGAGATTGAGCAAGCAATTTCCAATCTGATTGAAAAAGAATTTGTTGTTTATATCAAGCGGAGTAACGATTATCTGCGGCTTAAGCAGACATCGGGGGTCGATATCCAGCAGAAGATTCATGATCTGATGGAGATCCAAGCTGGCCGTGTTACCGCGAAAGGTGTGCTTAATAGCTCCAACTACGACAACTATATGTATCCGTCTCGCTACAATGACGAACGCGAGATAACGAGGTTCTTCAGCTTCCAGTTTATCGACGGAAGCGAGATTTCTGATGATGTGGATTGGAACGTAAAGAGCGAAACGGTTCAGGCTGATGGCATCATCTACGGGATTATACCTGATAGCGAAGCACAGCTTAAGGCAATCTCAGATATGGTCAAGAAAACTAGCAAAGGCTATGAACGCTTTATCTTTGTGCTTCCTAAACACTTCCGAGCAATTGACGAAGTGATCCGAGAATATGCTGCAGTGAAACAACTTCGGGATCAAGCTACTAATGACCCAGTTCTATTTGATGAATACGAAGTCGTGTTTGAGGATTTACAGGAAGTCATCAATGGGGTCATCGGCTCATATACGCATCCGGAAAGCTATCGCTCGGTCTACTATCATGACGGAGAGATAATAAGCGCGCGTCGAAAATCCGGTTTGACTGAAGTGATGTCTCAAATTTGCGATAGCGTGTTTGGGCTAACTCCGGTCATTAACAATGAATCTGTCAACAAAAATGAGATAACGAGCATTGCTGCAAATAGCCGTAACAAGATAATCAGCGTGCTGTTAAGGAATGAGTTAGAACCAAACCTCGGACTTTCCGGCACGGGTCAAGAAGTATCTATTATGCGCAGCACACTGCTTCGAACGGGTATCTGGTGTGAAGAGAGTAGTATCCCTCAACTTAATTTGCATCCAGCAGACGCAGCAATGAGAAATATGCTCGAAACAATAGAGTGCTTTGTACTTGAGGCGCGTCAAAAGGGACAGATGAAGTTCTCAGTGCTATATGATAGGCTAACCTCGCCGAACACCCACATTGGTTTGCGTAATGGTCTGATTCCAATCTATATAGCAGTAGTCTTGCATAACTATCGGCAGCAAGTCGTACTTCATGACCGTTTTGGACCAGTGCAGACGAGCGCGGATGTGCTAGTTCAGATTAACAGTAATCCGAGTAATTTCTCAATTGAATACCTTGACTGGAATCCAGAAAAAGAAGGCTACATTGCGCGGCTTGCTGCAGCATTCGGCGACTATGTAATTGATGCTGAAAAGGCCGGAAGCTCATATGATTACGTTGCAAATGCGATGCGGCGGTGGTATATGGCGCTCCCTAAGTTTTCCAAAGAATGCAAGGTTCGTCCGAATGGTACCTCAGTCGGGAAACGCCAGCAAGAGATGATGAAGCTCTTTAGAGCGAATTCAAGCGGATCAGATCTGCTGTTCAAAAAACTGCCAGCAGCATTCGACTACAGTAACTTTACAGCAGACGCTGTCGGAGATATTGTCAGCGCAAAGATGCTCTTTGATGGACTGCTTAATGAACTTAAAAAGCATCTGATTGAGGAGACTAAGCTCCTGTTCCTCCCCGAAGAGGACAAAAAGCATGGCAAGAAAGTCACGCTCACCGCGGTAGTCAAGGAATGGTGTGAATCTTTGGATCCGAAGAGCTTTGAACAGCTCTTCTCTGATGGGACAGAGCGCTTCTTGCAGCATCTCAAAAGCGCAACGAATGACGAAGATTTGTTCATCACAAGACTCGGTAAACTCGCAACAGGACTTCGAATCGAAGATTGGGATGGAAAGACTGAAAAGACTTTTTTCGCGGCACTTGAAAAATATATGCAGACGGCGAGGAACTTCCATGACACGGCGGTTGCTGAAACGATAAACGAGACTTCTAGTTATCAGGTGGCATTTGCCGATGAAGATGGGAAGAAAACCGTTAGACGCTTTGATAAGGTCAATGTTTCGGCCAGGGGCAAACTGCTGTTTAACCAGATTACGGCATCGCTTGATGCTATGGGACACTCGATCTCAGAACAAGAGAAGCGTCAGATACTGATGGAAGTCTTAAAAAAGCTCTGCTGAGAACGGAGGAAAATTATGGCGTATTTTGACAATGCAGCAACTACATATCCAAAGCCGGAATGCGTATATTCCTTCATGGACGAATTCTATCGGAATCATGGCGGGAGCGCTGGTCGGGGCAATTACGCACTGGCAAATTCAGCGAAGGGAGTTGTTGAGGAGACCCGCGATCTTTTAAAAGAATTATTGCACTGCCCTGCGAAGCAAGTTATTTTCACGCCTACTGCTACGATTGCGCTCAACATGATTATCCAAGGCGTAATCTTAATGGGCGTTCGGAATGTTTATATCAGTCCGTTCGAACACAATGCAGTAACTCGAACTCTGCATTGCTTTGAGCAGTCTGGACAAATTTCCGTGACAGTGCTTTCGGTATCCGATTCGCTCCAATATGATTTTCCGAGAATCCGTTATCAGTTTGAGGGACTGAAGCCTGACCTTATTATCATCAGCCATGCCAGTAATGTCATCGGACTAGTATCTCCAGTTGAAGAAATCTTTTCTCTCGGCAAGACGTATGGAGCTGTTACGCTTGTTGATATGGCGCAGACAGCGGGTTTGGTTGATCTAGATGTCGGCCTTGAGACAGTAGATTTTGCGGTTTTTGCGGGACATAAAACCCTCATGGGACCAACCGGCATCTCCGGTTTTATCATGAATCCAGATTTTGAGCTACCGCCTGTATTGTTCGGTGGTACAGGATACGATTCGGCAAATCAGCAAATGCCAGACAGCATGCCAGAACGCTACGAGATGGGAACGCTTAACATTGCAGGAGTTGCAGGACTGAACGCTGCGCTTAAATGGATAAAGTCACAATCGGTTTCCGAACTCTTTCGAGAGGAAGCAAAACGACGGAGGCGATTGATTGAATTGCTCAATGCCTATGACTTTATCAAAATTATTGGGAATATTGAGGGACGGAAGTACGTCGGAATCGTTTCTGTGCTGATTACTGGAATCAGTAGCGATAGTGCCGGGAGTATCTTCGCTGAACGAGAAATTTCGGTCAGAACAGGACTACAGTGTGCACCTAAAGCACACCAGTTCCTTGGCACGTATCCCGCAGGAACAATCCGATTTAGCGTGAACTCGCTTACAGATGATCGGGACTTTAAAGCGTTAAGAGATGCGCTCGATGACATTGCGGTGAACCTATAAGGCGAGGGGGTGATGATATGAGTCTTAAAGATGTCGAGCTAAAGAAGGAATATCGATCTCTGCTTGACAACGTGGTAAATGACTTTTATATTCCGGTACTAAGAAATTCAGTATTATATCAGCGAGCGGTAGGTTTTTTCTCTTCTTCGGCTCTTATTGCAATTTCTAAGGGTGTTGAAGGACTGATTAGTAACGGTGGAAGGATTCAAATCATTGCATCCCCTAAATTATCACAAGAAGATATTGATGAGATTAGCAAGGGTTATGAGGTGCGCAAGGTATTAGAACGTGCATTGCTTCGTGGAATCGCGATAAATAACTCAGAAGAAGACACAAGCAGGTTGTCATATATTGCCTCTCTGATTGCGAATGGTGTCTTAGATATAAAAATAGCTTTTCTTTCTTCAAAGAACAGAATCGCTATGTATCATGAAAAAATGGGGATAATGAGCGATAGTGAAGGAAATACAGTTGCCTTCTCAGGTTCGATGAATGAAAGTGAAAATGCCTTTTCTGCCAATTATGAGTCCTTCGATGTTTTTTGTTCTTGGACAGATGAGAAAGAACGAGTATTTCAGAAGCAGATGGCATTCCAAGCGATCTGGAACGACTACGAACCCGGAGTAGAAACCATTGACTTTCCGGAAGCCGTCAAGAATCGTATTTTTTCTTTTAATGACTCATTACGGCAGCACTCCGATTCAGCAAGCTTTGAAGATCATACGCTGCAGGTAGAGGCAATGTACTTACCACCTGACTTCAAACTGAGGCCCTATCAGGAGTACGCAATACAGAATTGGAAAGAAAATGCCTACTGTGGCATCTATGATATGGCAACGGGCACAGGAAAAACGCTCACCGCATTAGCAAGCATTGAACAGCTGTTTACTGATAACCATAAGCGGTTAGGAATTATAATAGTTTGTCCGTATCAACATCTAGTTGAGCAATGGGTTGAAGACATTGTTCGTTTTGGCATTAGACCGATTATCGGATACTCCAGCTCTTCTCAGAGAAGCTGGAAAAAGAACCTGCTGCAAGCAGTACGCTCATTCAACCTCCATGTTTCGGATTTTTTCTGTTTCATTACAACAAATGCGTCCTTTGTTACAAAAACAGTTCAGGAACAAATAGCACTTCTTGCTGAGGACGTGGTCTTTGTAGTTGATGAAGCTCACAACATGGGCGCTTCGAATTACAGGCGATATCTACCGGACAATATAAAGTACCGTCTCGGTTTATCTGCTACAATTGATCGACATAATGATGAATCAGGAACAGCTGCTTTATCAGGATATTTTGGCATAAAATGTATTGTTTATTCACTTAAGGACGCTATAGATAGCCAAATGCTAACTCGATACTATTATTATCCGGTACTTACTTATTTGGATCAGGATGAGCTTTCCGAATATTTATTGATTACAAGACAGCTTGCACAGGCAATACGCAAAAAAAACGGAAAACCTGTTTTAACAGAGTACGCAAAGCAGCTTTTGATTAAACGTTCAAGGATTATTGCCGGCGCTAAAGAGAAGTTGCCAGCATTACAGCGGCAAATTGCTCCTTATGTTGATGATAAGCATATCCTTGTATACTGCGGTGCAACCACCGTACACAATGAAGATGATGAGGACTTCGGCAAAAGGCAAATTGATCTAGTAGCAGAGTTGCTTGGGAACGTTCTCAACATGCGCGTAGGACGTTTTACTTCTCAGGAGTCGGCGCAAGAGCGGACGCAAATCCGTGAGGCATTCGCAGAGGGGAATGCGCTTCAAGCGTTAGTTGCTATCAAGTGTCTCGATGAGGGTGTCAACATTCCAAGTATAAAAACCGCGTTTATTCTTGCTAGTAGCACGAACCCCAAAGAGTATATTCAAAGGCGCGGTCGAGTGTTGCGAAAGTTTCCGGGAAAAGATTTTGCTATCATATATGACTTTATTACGCTTCCATTTCCTGTTGAAACACTTGCAACGCAAAGCGATGCAATCATCGACTCAACAAAAGGTCTTATTAAAAGAGAGCTGATTCGCATGATGGATTTTGCTGATATAGCAGAGAATCCATCAATTACATTCGATTTAATATATGACCTGAAGCATGGATTCAATATCTCGGAAGAAGAGCTATTAGGTGAGGAGGAAAACGACAATGTTATCTGATGAAATCAAAAAAGTTCCTATCAATGAACAAAAGCTCTCACAGATGAAAGCACTAATTATCGCTGCAGAGCGAAAGAATCTCAAAACTAGTGAGTATGCAACACCAGATATGGTCAAGGCGATTCGTAAAATCATAGAAAAGAGCGCAGATTAATGGAGGTGTTATCAGCATGATAATCAAGAGTATTACATTGAACAATTTTCGGCAATTCAAAGGAAAGCAAAAGCTTGCGTTTTCCAGTGATTCCAGCAAAAATGTAACGGTGTTGCTCGGCGATAACACTTTCGGTAAAACTACGATTCTGCAAGCTTTTAACTGGTGCTTATACGGAGTTGCTGATTTTCCCAAAGATAGTAGTCCTGATTTTCTATTAAATCTTGAAGTTGCAAATGAACTAGCGGGTGTCCAACAGAAAAGTGAGGTTTATGTTGAACTGATTCTTGAGCATAAGGGTTTGGAATACATCATCCTTCGGAAGCAACCATATATAGATAGAGGATACGGAAATTGGTCTGCGTTGCAGTATAAGTTGAGCGTTTCTTATAAAGAAAACGGAATTACCAAACAGGTGCGCGAAGGCGAAGAACAGAGAACAATTAATAGTATTCTTCCTCAGTCTCTGTCAGGGTACTTTTTCTTTGATACAGAGCGTGTTTCCGATATTAGTTCACGAAAGGATTTATCAGAGGCTGTTCGAGGTCTCCTTGGTCTTGCTCCAGTTGGTAATGCTAGAAAACATTTGGGATCTAGGACGCAAAAAGCTACTGCGATTGGTTACTGGAATGAACATTTAGACTCTTCAGGCGATGACCGCGCAAAACAAGCCCAGGAAACGATTACACATGAAACTGAACGTAAAGAAGAGCTAGAACAAGAAATCACAAAGGCAGAAGACGAAATTGCTTCTCTTAATTCTAAAAAGGAGAAAATTGCAGAAATACTTCGCGATAACCAGAGTACAGCGGAATTGCAGCGCAAAAAGCAAGCGTTAGAAATCACTCTCGAACGCGAACGTAACACTCTGGAATCCTGTAACAAACTGTTTCTGGATTGCTTTAGCAATTCTGCGGTGACTTACTTCATGCTTCCATTAATGGATCAAGCTGAAGCATGTATGGCAAATGCTAAAGTAGATGACCGTGGAATTCGCGATATGACCGAATCATCAATTCGCGATATAATTAAACGAGGTAGATGTATTTGTGGTGCTGAACTTGAGATAAGCGAGGATGGTAAGACGGGCAATAGTGCTTATATGCACATTCTCAATGAATTGCGGTATTTACCACCAGCACACATTGGTACAGCAATTCAAAGCTTTAAACAGCTTATCGCTACAGATAAAAGAAGCATCGCCGTTTTTTACCCGACAGTGGAGCATCAGTACAAGGAAATTCAGAAGCATCGTGACTCTATTGCATCAATAGAAGACGAGATTTCCCATATTGATGAGAGCATCTTTGGCAAAGAAAATATGGGCAGTTATGAGGCTGATATGAATCGAATCAAAGAAAGCATTAAGCGGATGACCGAAAAGAAAGCGAGATGTAATAGAGAGATTGGGGCTTGTGAAAGTGCCATTGAGTCTGCTCAAAAGGTATACGATAGTCTGATTTCAGCGTCAGAACGCAATAAAAAGCTTATTACTTATATAGCTTATGCAGAGCAAATATGTATCTGGATTGATGAAACCTATGCTGAAAAAGAGCAGGAGCTGCGAAGTCGCCTTCAAGAACGTGTTAATGATATTTTTGGAAGTATGTATCATGGTCAGCGAAAAGTACAAATCGATAAGCAGTATCATGTAACACTCTTTGCGCAACTCAATGGTAAAGATATCGTTACTGGCGAATCTGAAGGACTTAAGAGGGTTAAAAACTTTGCTTTTATTGCAGGTCTTGTAGATCTTGCTAAGGAAAAAGCAACGTTAGGTCGTAGCGCTGCTGATTCTATTACATGGGATAATGAAGCCTACCCTCTTGTTATGGATGCTCCGTTCTCAAATGCGGATGAGACCCACATAAAGAATATTTCTGCTGTGTTACCCGAAGTGGCTAATCAAGTAATTATGTTTGTTATGGAAAAAGACTGGCAATATGCTGAACCAGTTATGGCTGCGAAAGTCGGAAAATATTGCAAACTCAAGAAATTCTCCGAATCGCATACGGAAATCGAAGGATGAGGTGAGACGGAATGTTTGAAAGCGATTATACAATTTACGGAAAGCACGCAACATACATTAAATACCTTGTCAATGATGCCAAAGCATTCAAACGCTATATTGATGTTTACATGGCAGGAGCTGCTCTTGGAGCATTATATAAGCGACAGGCAGAACAGACCGATTCTACTGATAGAGCACGAATTTATTCGGATGCATTTAACACTGAGCATGTAAAATGCAATGAGCTCTTTCGAACGGTTGTGCTTGCAGATACGACAAAATCATGGACGCCTGAAGAGCGTACAAATATTTGCTTTCGATATAGAGATAAGCTCGATGAGAATGCCGTTCCGCCTGTCTCACAGGAAGAGGTGAATATCATGAAGGAGGCTCTCGCACTCTTCAATGCTTATGTATTGGGCGGCATTGAACTCCTCTATGATAGTTTTTCGAGTAGTGCATCGGTTAATCTTGATGAAACAGTTGATTATGCCTACAAAGTAATTTTTGACCAGAATGCGCTCATTGAAAGCAAAAACGACCGCCTGGACGATGAGCAGCTGCTCCGCCCTGAATATTAAAAGGGACGGAGATAAAATGAATAAAACATCGATAGATCAATTGCCACTATCTGTTCGTGCCAAGAATGTACTGCATCGGATGGGTATTCACTATGCTAATGAGTTAGTTGTGACCCCTCTTGAAGTTGTTGCACAGCAGCGACATGCTGGCGTTAAGACGCTCGATGAAATCAAATATGTTATTGAAAATATAGACGATATTATCCAGCAAATAACTGAAACTGATTCTAACGCTGAAGCTATTGACAACTCAGTTCAAATGAGCACTACTTCCACGTTCACAGAGGAACAGCTGTTGGAGATGTCTACGCATCCGATAGAAGAACTCGGTCTCTCGCCAAGACCATTTCATGCACTTTATCAAAGTGGATGCTTAACAATTGATAAGGTTGCGCAAATGTCAGAAGTGGATTTTTCTCAACTGAAGGGAACTGGAGAAAAGTCAATTAACGAAATTAAAAACTCTGTTTTGGCCTGGATTCAAGATAATATTACATTTGAAGATAACTTTTTTCAGAACGAAATTGACCCGGAAATTAAGGCTCGGATTCAATTAGCTGTAGCTGAAATTGAACCAATAATGCACCTATATTGGAAAAAGTTATATGCTATCCTATTTGCAGAAAGGGCAATCGAACAAATCCGAAACATTAGCCCGACGGAAGTCGTAAAAGAGGTACTTCATCTGCCAGAAATACAAAATAAGTTCAGAAAGTTTTGGAAGGCAATCATTCCAGAGAGCATAATTTCCGAGCATGAATTACAATTGAAAGTAAGCAAGCTCACCCTTGAATTTACTCCGTCGATCCTGATTGATGAAGCGCTTGCAGCAGGCATTTTAATGCGTTTCCATAATATGATTATGATTGCACGGGAGACATTTCTTGATGCTTTTGAAAAATACTGCGATCCAAATGAACGAGCAACTCAAATATTGCAATTCCGATTGGAAGGAGAAACGCTTCAGGATATTGGAGATTTATTTGAGCTGACTCGTGAACGTGTGCGACAGCTTACAGTGAAGCTTGTTAATAAATTTCAATCGCTTTTTGAAGATTATTTCAGTGAGCCGTATCAGTATTTTCATCTGGCAAAAGCTGAATTTTGCAGAATTTTCCCTGAGATTACTGAAGAAGGATATGAGTATATTTCCATTCGTTATCAACGAGGGAAAATATCGCTTACAAGTGAGACGCTTTCTGAATATAACGGAGTATGGAAATCACAACTTGAGGTGTTCTTACACGAAAAGCAAGCCGGTGATGATAAAGAGTCTGTATCAAAAACAGAAATGGTAATGCGCGTACTAATTAGTAATACAGGCACGTCTCTTACAATTGATGAGTTTCTTAAAGAATACTATAAATATGTAAAAGAACATAGTTATCCGGTTGAACGACTGAAACTCAACACTCGAACGGTTATAAATCATTTAAGAAACACGAGAGGAATAGTTTTTAATCAGGAAAATAAGGTTAGATTCTGCGGAGCAGACCCCAAATCAGTATTAGAAATCATTGATTTTACAAAATATAAGAATACTGTTATTTCATCAGAATTAATTTTTCGTGATTACCAAGATGAAATGGAAGAATTTGATGTGCGCGATGGCTATGAATTGTTTTATTTGATTAAGTCTTCACTTGATATGCGGCGCGAAAAGCAGTTATCGATTCGATGTAGAAGAGTCCCTATTATTGTGCTTGGAGAAGCTTCTGAATCTGAGCAAGCAATCCGACTTCTTAAAGAGATTTCTCCTGTGTCATATTTGGATTACTATGAGGCTTATGAAGAAAGATTTGGTGTTAGGCAAGGAAGTGCTCAAGGTAACACCACCATTTCAAACGCGCTTAGCGCCTATTATACCGACGGACAGTACAGTATAAATGTCCCAGTGATTGATGAAAGAGATGTCCAGCAAGTAATAATGGCATTAAGAGAAAAAGCTTTATGGTTCATTGACGATATCGAGGAGCTATTTAACAGAATATGTAAATATACGTCCAATGATGCTATCAATGCAGCTGCCTTTAGACGGATTGGCTACACCCTTAACTCCTCATATGTATATTGTTCCGCTTATGGCACTACGTTAAATTTTTTTGAAGAAACAGTTTTCTCGAAAGATGTTGTCGATCTTACAACTCTAGATAGGCGAATGATTAACCTCGGAATGTTTGCTGCTGCTCTTGACAAAAAGAAAAAAGCATTGGAGTATATTGAAACAGCACCCAAGGTTTTTATGTCGATTGAAAAAGTTCAAGCAGTCTATAATTTGACCATTGAAGAGATTAGAGAACTGCAGTCGATAATGTCTATTTTCTATGATACACCATTCTTTAATGGTCGAAGTCTTTGGACTGAAATATCAGATTTACCAGCAGTGCAAAAACTTCAAGGGAACGATTGGATGCTGACATGTATTATGAGGCAGCAAGCTGCTGTCGCATCACTTTCTGTTGCAGGCGGTATTATCCTCTCTCTTGAGAGTGCGGCACTAAACATTAGCAAAATTTGTGAGTGGCTTGCGTCAATTCATGGAAAAATGTCAATCATCAATCTTGAACATGTATTTAATGACACATTTGGAACAAGAATTTCAACTTCAAAGCTTGCAGAGAAACTAAAATCAAGCGGCTCGTGGGATAAGACCGTAACGGATTCTATGGACGAATATATTGATAGCTTGGTGGACGAGGGGCTTTCTGATATGAGTGCAGATGATCTTCTACGGGAAGAATTCTTCTGACATATAGAGATATTAGCTTGGCTAACGACGTGGGACATAATTATGAAATTTTTAAGGGTATGCTGAAAAACAGGCGATTCCAAACGCAGAAGGAAGGTAATTATTCAATGACTATCCAAGAGGTCGTTGCACGCTTTAACACAACTCCATTCTTATTCGCAGGTTCAGGAATCACTCGTAGGTATTATCGACTTCCCGATTGGATAGGTTTACTGCGGCATTTTGCCAATCTCGTTAAAAATGATGAATTTGCATATCAGTCTTATGAAAGCAAGGTTTCTGGCACTGTCAATCCTTCAGATAAGCTGCCTATAGTAGCAAGCCTGATTGAAAAGGACTTTAACGAGGCATGGTTTGATAACAAAGCAGGGGTTCGTTCTGATAGTGTAGACGTGATGAATGAAGTTGCCCGTGGTACTTCCCCGTTCAAGGCAGAAATCGGCGCATATATTCTTTCGTTATCGACGATTGACCCGCAGTATGAAATCGAGGTTAAAAAACTGAAAAAGATTTCTCAAAACAATCTCTCCGGTGTCATTACTACGAATTACGACCGTTTCTTCGAATCTTCTTTTGACGGATATAAATCTTTTGTTGGTCAGGATGAACTTGTATTTTCACAACTTCAGGGAATTGCTGAAATCTATAAAATCCATGGATCTGTGGAAAATCCTTCATCAATTATAATTAATAGTGATGATTATCGTCTTTTCCGCAATAAGGGAAAATATCTGGCTGCAAAGCTGATGACAATCTTTATGGAATATCCCATCATTTTTATAGGATATTCCATATCCGATCCAGATATACAAGCGATTTTATCAGATGTTGTTGAGTGCCTGCCGCCATCAAAAGTAGAGACCTTGCAAAGGCGCTTCGTATTTGTTGACTATAAGGCTTCGATGGTTGAGCCGGAGGTTTCCTCCCATTCAATGACGCTTCAAAACAAGGTCATTGAGATGACAAAGATTACCCTTGCAGATTTCAGTCCGTTGTTTGATGCTCTGGCGACCAAAAAGGCTGCCTTACCAGTAAAAGTATTGCGTCGCTTCAAAGATGAATTGTATACCTTTGCATTGACTAGGGAACCTGGACCGACTCTTCATGTGGCCCCATTGGAGGATGGCCGTATTGATGAGAATGCTTTAGCTTTAACTATTGGCTTAGCATCCACAGGTGTATATGGCTTGGCACGCGCCGTGAATTCGGAACACTGGTATCGCAACATTATACTACATGATTCTCCGTATTCCTGCGATGATCTGCTAGAATATGTTTACCCAGAGCTTGCAAAGCAAAACTCATGGAAGCTACCTGTTTGGTTCTACATTGCAAAAGCCGAAAAAAACAGCAACCTTGCTGAAAGCAAAGCGCCTCATTCATATGAGGAAATTGTTAGCGACTCAACAGTTCAGAAAAATCGTGCCGCAGCGAATGGAAGAAGTGCCTTGGAAATATGGAACTTAGAGAAAGGAAATTTTTTTAAGGCTATTCGTCTCCTCGGCTTCCTACCAGAAGAGAGCATCAATGTAGATGATTATCAGCGAATTATTGAGGAAATATTCAATGAAAACCGTAACATTCTAAGTTCTCTTGATGCTCAAAATCGCAGTAATCTGCATCGAATGATTCGGATTTATGACTTTCTTCGATACAGTCAAAAAAAGACCCCGTGATTCAAGCATCTGCAAGCAGACACCATCACGGAGACATTCTGGCAAGATACCGGCAGAGAAGCGCCTGTAAACAGGCACCGAGAAGACCACTCAGCATCTTGACTATAGTATATTCGATTTTGCTTAGATTGTCAACCTGAAGCCTTTAATGACAGAAAAATTGGCTTCTATCCTGTGCTATATGAAAAGCAAGCAGTCAAAATAAGAAGGGCAGACGCTAATTGTCCTTGTTATCCAAGAATAGCGTTTCCCTTCCAGGGAACTGCTCGGATAAGGGCCTGTTCTCAAAATTAGCTCCAGCTAATTTTCAGCTAATTTCTACCCCGAAAAAGGCCGAATTAGGACGGTACAGCAGGGATACCCGACGGGATTCGGAACAGGAAAAATCCGTGCTATATCGGCATTTCTCGGCACACCAGGGGATACGAATGGAAGATGGACAACGCCACTCCTAAGCGACAGGCCGTGGGTTCGAATCCCGCCGGGATCACCATTTTGAAGATACCAGATTCGACAAATTTGCCCTAAATCGGCAAGTTTCCGGGTCTGGTATTTTCGTATCCCGAAACGGGCCAGTTCATGCTAACACACAGCACCCGGTGTTTGCAAATTGCAAACATTTATGGCCGATTTCTAACGTGGCCTCTTCAGCGGGTCGGTTTTTTCTGCAAGCGCAGGCGGACGGTCTTGCTAATTTTCGCGGATGGTCGGGGTCGGATTTTGAAAAAATCAAGGCGCCACCTTGATTTTCAGAACCGTGTTTGGCCAGATTGCTGTGGACGGGAGAAGGATGAAAGAGAGCATTTCCCGCTGTTTCTGCCAACATTCTGGGTAGGGGTGTTAGCTGGTTTTCCCGGAAATGTTGGATTTGCAAACACTGTCCGCCTGGCGTTAGCTGCTTTACCATATTGGTAGAAAGCTTATGCGAATCCATTGGTACGGCGTGCTTTTACCAGTCTTTATGCGGATAGCATCCTCATTCATCATTGTGGCAGTAGCCATAATACCAGCATTCATATGGATCACAACATTGATCACTAGGCGCAATCACCACTTCATCCGGCTGCTTCTGCATCCGGTTCAGATGCCAGATGTGATCGTTGATCCATTTCTCATAGCCCTTGGCCTCGCGGGTTACGTCCACAGGTACGAAAAGATTCTCCTCGTCCGGGCCGTGGGTACTAAGGTTTCCCAGGTCAATTGCCCTGCTCATCGCACTCACTTCAGAATCCATGCGTTCCTCCAATCATTTCGTCATTTCTTTTTCCCATTATCCTTGAACAATTCGCTCAAGAAGTAAGCAGCTAACAACGTCTTGCTAGGTTGCCACTGACGGGGCTGGTTTCTTGCAGGCGGTGCATTAATTCCTCGAATGATAAGAGGCACCGTTACGGCAAATATGGCTACCATGAAGAATATCGGCCAGAAAATACCACTGAATGTAATCGGCGTATCCACGACTCTGAAACTCGCCACAGACCATTGGCCTTTTCCAGAGACATGGACTTCCAGACGACAATCCTTATGATTGAGAATCAAGCCCCTTTTGCTGATCCCCATAGCTTGGTATGCGGTCATGTTTACGTATTTCCCAGAGGGGCGATATTTTCCGCTGCTATCTTTTATAAGCCATTGCCATTGTGTACTTGACATCAAGGTTTCTTTCATATGCATCGGATAGGGATCGCCAGTCTTGCCCTCTACATATACTGTGCATGGTTCGTCTATGGCCAGTAGCCACCTTCTCCGGCATGAACCCGGAGATCGTCCTGCGGGAGCACCAGCGAAACGCCATTGCGCACACGCTGTATGGCGGCAATACTCTGCTGGCCCACGTAGTAGGCGCGGGAAAGAGTGCGACACGTTCGTAACTGAAAAGGTTACGCACAAGTCAGCTAACAATAGAATCGGGAACTGGAAAGGAGTCCATGAAAAGACTTGGAGAACTAATATTCCGATAGGTGGAATGATGGGGTAACGCCCTGAAACGCCTACCTTATAAACTGCGATATGCGGCAGTCCTTTGTAACAAGGATTGCGGTATAACGCTCGCTAAAGTCGGCGGAAATGTACCCAAACAGGTTATGCCGTGGAAAGCATCTCAGCGGTGGGATGTGTGCATGATACGCCGGAGGTCTAAAAACTGCCTATGGTCAGAATGTCACGATGACTGACGAAATCCCGAATGTACGGGTCTAAAAGGCGCAGGAGCAGAAATGTTCCTTTCCGATTACGGAAGTATGTGAGGATGAGTAAGAATTTTTACTATGAAAGTCCTTGCGGTGTTACAGGCACCGCCCAGCATACAGGCTCAGAGGGACACCTAAGGGCAGATATGTACAGATAGGAATATTGGAACGTGGAAAGGCTGGAACACGGAGCCAGTTACAGGCTATGAGGTGTTGGATTGGAAAGCGCATTGCGTATAACAATCCTTTATCCAGCTGAGAGAGATGGCACAGTACCGTTGAAGCCGTAGAAATACGGTGGAGGGATGGCCATTAGTCGTCAGCAATCAATAAATTGAAAACTATACAGACACAAAGGTTCGAGTATGACTAAGAAAAGCGAAATCCCCCATACAAGGAGGAAAGTACCTGACTTTGGCAAACAAGAAGAAACCCTTGAAGAAACAAAAAATCCGCAATTCCGAATACTACGATATGCAGCTCGCTCTTCTCTATCATCTGATGAACAATCCTTGCGGTAAGCAGAGTGTGGAGTACAACGATAACCGCATCGCACTCTATGTTGCACAGAAAGGAAAATGTGCTGTTTCCGGTGTGGAACTGGAAGCAAATCAAGTGGACTGTCACCACAAAAAGCCGTTGGTGCTTGGGGGCAATGACAGTTATCAAAACCTGATTATTGTTTCCGATGTAGTTCACATCCTCATTCATTCCAGCAATGAGCGCACCATCCGAAAATACCTGAAAGTGCTAAATCCTGATAAGAAGCAGTTGGCAAAGCTCAATAAGCTCCGTGTGTTGGCAGAAATGCCGGAACTCGTTTTCTAAAGGGCAAATCTGTTTGATGTATAGATTGTCATAAAAATTGTTGACGATGGAAAGCCGTGTGATGGGAAACTGTCACGCACGGTTTGGAGCGGGGGAAAATCTGGAGGAACGGATATGCAGCCGCAGGCTGCATATCCTGCCCAAAGGATTACCTATCGCTATCCTACGAGATGGTCGCCGCCGCCATGGAGAGCAAGCGCCTGGGACTATGCAGCAAAAGCATGTTCGTCGTGCCCAATCATCTTACAGAGCAGTGGGCGTCGGAATTCCTGCGGCTGTATCCCTCGGCCAAAATCCTCGTCACGACAAAGAAGGATTTCGAGAAGAACAACCGCCGGCGGTTCTGCTCCCGCATCGCTACCGGGGATTATGACGCGATCATTATCGGGCACAGTCAGTTCGAGAAAATCCCCATGTCCAAGGAACGTCAGGAGCGTCTGCTGCAGGAGCAGATTCAGGAAATCACGGACGGCATCCAGGAGCTGAAATTCATGCGCGGTGAGCAGTTCACCATCAAGCAGATGGAACGCACCCGCAAGCAGCTGGAAGGAAGACTCCGGAAGCTGCAGGCAGAGGAGCGGAAGGATGACGTCGTCACCTTTGAGGAGCTGGGTGTGGATCGGCTTTTTGTGGACGAAGCGCACGGGTACAAGAATCTGTTTCTCACCACAAAAATGCGCAATGTAGCCGGCCTTTCCACCTCTGAGGCGCAGAAGTCCACGGATATGTTCCTGAAATGCCGGTACATGGACGAGCTGACCGCCGGACGCGGCGTAGTATTCGCCACCGGCACCCCTGTCAGCAATTCCATGACGGAAATGTACACCATGCAGCGGTATTTGCAGTACGACACGCTGAAAAAGCAGAACATGACGCACTTTGACGCCTGGGCTTCCACCTTCGGCGAGACCACTACGGCGATTGAGCTGGCCCCGGAGGGAACTGGCTACCGGGCACGCACACGGTTTGCGAAGTTCTTCAATCTGCCGGAGCTGATGACAATGTTCAAGGAAGTGGCGGACATCAAGACGGCGGATCAGCTGAACCTGCCTACGCCCACACCGCACTATGAAACCGTTGTGGTACAGCCGACGGAAATCCAGAAGCGGATGGTAGAGAGCCTGTCCGAGCGTGCAGGAAAGGTGCACGGCGGCAGCGTGGATCCCAGGGTGGACAACATGCTGAAGATTACCAGTGACGGCAGAAAGCTGGGACTGGATCAGCGGCTGATCAATCCTCTGCTTCCGGATGATCCGGGCAGCAAGGTGAATGCCTGCATCGACAACGTGTTTCGCATCTGGCAGGAAGGCTCATCCGACAAGCTGACGCAGCTGGTCTTCTGCGATATTTCTACGCCCAAGGGTTCAGAAAAGGAAAAATCGCAAAAACAGTCCCCGGAAGCCGCAGATAACGCTGATGCGGGCTTTGGCGATGACATGCCGCCGCTGGATGCAGATGACATTCTGGGCACAGGCGAAAACGCCAGCATGGCTGTTGAGAGCAGCTTCAGCGTGTATGAGGACATCCGAGAGAAGCTGATTGCCCGCGGTGTTCCAGCCGGGGAGATCGCTTTTATCCACGATGCCAACACCGAGGTGAAAAAGAAAGAGCTCTTTGCCAAGGTGCGCTCCGGTCAGGTGCGCGTTCTGCTGGGCAGCACGGCGAAGATGGGCGCGGGCACCAACGTGCAGGATCGTCTGATCGCCCTTCATGATCTGGACTGCCCCTGGCGGCCTGGTGATCTGGAGCAGCGTTCGGGACGCATTGTCCGGCAGGGCAATCAGAATCCTGATGTACAGATTTACCGCTATGTTACCGAGGGCACCTTTGACGCCTATCTCTGGCAGACGGTGGAGAACAAGCAGAAATTCATCTCCCAGATCATGACCAGCAAAAGTCCGGTACGCTCCTGTGAGGATATTGACGAAGCCGCCCTGTCCTATGCGGAGATCAAGGCGCTCTGCGCCGGTGATCCTGCCATCAAGGAAAAGATGGACCTGGATGTGGATGTAGCCCGCCTTCGCCTGATGAAGGCGGATCACCAGAGCCAGCAGTACCGGCTGGAAGACCGGCTGCTGAAGCACTTCCCGCAGGAGATTGAGCGGAATCAGGGTTTCCTGCGCGGGCTGGAGCAGGATCAAGCAACGGTTGAAGCGCATCCGCTGCCGGAGCAGGATTTCATCGGCATGACCATCTATGGTGCCGGATACACGGAGACCAAGACCGCCGGCGAGGAAATCCTCACGCAGTGCAAGCATGTGCACGATGAGAAGGACAAGCCCATCGGCACATACCGCGGTTTCGACATGTCCCTGATGTACAACCCCTTCACGAATCAGTACATGCTGACCCTGAAGGGGGCCATGTCCCACCAGGTGGAGCTGGGCACTGATCCCCGCGGCATCATTACCCGCATCGACAACGCGCTGGCCGGCATCCCGAAACGGATCGAAGGCGTGCAGAACAGGCTGACCGATCTGAATCAGCAGATGGCGACTGCCCGCAGTGAATTGGGTAAGCCCTTCCCGCAGGAGGATGAGCTGCGTACCAAGAGTGCCCGGCTGGCGGAGCTGGATGCGAAGCTGAACATGGATCGGCCTGCGCCTGAGAAAACGAAGAAGCAGGAGGCCGAGCGATGAATCTGTTTGAAGCCGTGAAGGACAGTGTCACAACCAGACAGGCGGCAGAAAGCTACGGCCTGCAGGTGAAGCATGGCGGCATGTGCAGGTGCCCCTTCCACAACGATAAAACGCCCAGCATGAAGGTGGATAAGCGCTTCCACTGCTTTGGCTGTCAGGCGGACGGTGATGTGATTGATTTCACCGCCCGCCTGTTTGGCCTTACGCCAAAGGATGCCGCCGAAAAGCTGGCGGGCGACTTTGGCATCGCCTACGAAACGGGAAAGACGTTCCGCTCCAAGCCAAAGCACCGGCAAATCTCGGATGAAGAAATCTTCAGGCATCAGGTGGGATACTGCTATCAGGCGCTGGCGGATTACAGAAATCAGCTTGTGCAATGGCAGCAGCTGTATGAGCCACAAAGTCCCTCTGACGATTTTGATTCCCGGTTCATGGAGGCGCTGATGAATCTGGACTTTGTCGAGTATCAGCTGGACGTTCTCCTGTTTGGAGAGGATTTTGAGAAGGAACAGCTCGTAACCGACTTCCTGAAAAACGAACACAGATATGAGGAGGTATCCGGAATGAAACCGATTGTGAATACGCCGGTATATCATCAGTCTGCCGCCTATGCACGCGAGCATGGCGAGCTGGATCAATTCCGGCAGTCCCACCAGGCGAACATCGCCTGCAAGAAGGATATTGAGGAAGCCATTTTCCAGAACTTTGACGGCTTCCGCCTGAACAAGCACGCCATCTCGGGCGTTTTGGAAAAGTACGGCCCGGAGCGTGTCGGTCAGGTGTTGGCAGCGACCGTTCAGGTGAAAGCCTGGGATGGCCGCTTTTCTTCTGCCAACAAGGACTGGGCCTTCACCTACGATTTTCCTGAAACCCACGACATGCTGGGCATGGATCGGCGTGATGATTATGCCGTGACCTCGCATCCTGCGGTGCTGGACGGATTCATCAACACAGCAAGGAAAGAGATTGCTGCGCTGGAGCATCCGACCTACGACACAGTGGAGCATACGGGCAATGAGAAGCAGTATGCCGTTCTTCTGACTGATGAGCAGGAGGTCAAGATCCTGGAGTGTGATCCGCAGGAGGAGATGTTCAGCATCGCGCGGGCTACCCTGGGCTGTGACTGGATTGAGCTGGTGGAGCCAGAGTCTTTGTCAAAGGACAGCTGTCTCATGCTGATCGATGAGGAGGGAAAGCTCCATGATGATGTGAAGTACATCAACTGCATTGCCAGTGATCTGTATGGATCGGAGCGTCATGGTGATCCCATCGTTGGCGGTGCCATGATCGTCAAAGCTGGCGATGACCGGCTGGAGCTTCTGACGGACAAGGAAGCCGCAGCGCTTGCTGCCGGCCTGGATCAGAAGCGGGAGCTGGCGATTAACAAAATCTCCCGTGCCTTCGGTCTTCATCCTGCCGGTAAAGATGAAATTGAAAAAGCGCTCTCTGACCGGCGACAGCCTTGCCGGAAGAGCGGGATGGAGCGATAATGATGGCGAAGGAAGAACAGCAGGTTGTGAACCACAACTTCCGGACGACAGAGGCCGAAGATGCACTGATCCGGCAGAAAATGCAGGCCTACGGCATCAAGAATCAATCTGCCTTCTACCGGGCTATTGCCCTGAATGGGTACATGCTGAAGCTGGATCTTCCCGAAATCCGTGAGATGATACGGCTGCTGAAGAACCTGACCAACAACGTCAACCAGATCGCCCGCAGGCTCAATGAACACGGATCCATCTATGAGACGGAGATCGAAGACATTCAGGACAGGCAGAAGGAAATCTGGGAAACCCTGAACGGGATACTTGCCAAGCTTGAAGGCGGAGCAGGATGAGGAGGAATTGAAGATGATGAAGCGCACACTGAGAATTGCCCTGGCACCTTTCATGCTGACGGTACGGCTTCTGCTTGGACTGGCAGCGTTTGTCACCTCCATTGCCTCCTCGGTTCTCGGCCTGACCGTTGGCCTTTTCGCCCTGCTGGGAGTCATGGAATTCGCCATTGGCTACTGGCAGAACGGTATCGCCTTTATGGCCCTGGCGCTTCTGGCGAGTCCCATAGGGCTGCCCATGGTTGCGGACTTCCTGCTGAACCGAATGGATCACATCCTCGGTTTTTTTGAAGGGAAGCTGTGCTGAAATTTCTATCTGACGACGGCGGTTTGTGTCACTCACAGATCGCCGTCTTTCTTTGTATCTGGAGGAAAACATGGCAACGACAGCGATCATTCCGCTGCATATCAACAAGGGAAAGACGGCGGGAAAATGCATAAAGGAACGTCTGGACTACATCATGAATCCCGGAAAAACGCAGGGCGGCACACTGGTCTCCTCTCATGCGTGTGCGCCGGAGACGGCAGCCAATGAATTCATGCTTCTGCGGAATGCCTATCTGGCGAACACAGGCAGAACCATTCTTGGGGAGATTATCGGGTATCATGTGCGGCAATCCTTCAAGCCAGGAGAAATCACGCCGGAGTTGGCGAACAATATTGGTTATGAACTGGCAGCCAGACTGACGAATGGTGAGCACGCTTATGTGGTGGCGACGCATACAGATAGACGCCACATTCACAATCATATCTTTATCTGCTCCTACGCGCTGGATGGGAATTACAAGTACAAGAACGTCATCCGATCCAACGAGGAAGTTTTCCGCATCAGCGATGAGCTTTGCAGAGAATACGGTCTGTCGGTTGTACAAAATCCGCAGAACAAGACCGTTTCCTATGACAAGTGGCAAGGGAATCAGAAGCCAATCGCCAGTCGTGATTTTCTGCGAATGGCAATCGACGCTGCTCTTCGTTTGCAGCCGGATGGCTTTGATGCGCTGATGCAATTGCTGGAAGAAATCGGCTGCAGAATCAAGCGAGGAGCGCACATCAGTATCCTGCCGCCGGATGGAAAGCGCTACATTCGTCTGGACAGCCTTGGCACTGAATACACGGAAGCATCGCTGCGCAGAACACTGGATGGTGAGCACATCCATGTTCCCAGGGCGCCGCGTGCTGACTATACGGACTCCCAGGTGAAGCGGCTGATCGACATCGAAAGCAAGCTCCGTGAGGGCAAAGGACGCGGCTTTGTCGTATGGGCGGAGCGGAACAATATCGACGCAAAGGCCCAATCCGTTATCTACCTGAAGGAAAATCACATCCACTCCTATACAGAACTGGAAGAGCGGATTCATACCCTGCGGTCTGCGCGAAACTCCATCAACGCCTCCATCCGGGAGAAACAAAACCGGATGAAGGAGATCAACCAGCAGCGGCAGGCGATCTGTGACTACCGCCGCACGAAGGATGTCTATACGAAATATAGGGAGTCAGGCTGGTCTCCGAAATTCTACAACGCCCATCGTCAGGAGATCGAAGATCACAAAAATGCGCAGGCAGTCTATGCTGCAATGGACGGGAAAATGCCGTCGATGAAGGAACTCGCTGCAGAATATGACGCACTCCGCGAAACGCTGGAAACTGAGAAATCGGAGCTGGAGGAGCTGAAGTCGCAGCTCACGACCCTGAACCACATAAAGTACAACTTTGATATCATCACCCGTGATCATCTGCCCGAACCGACCGATCTGGACCGCGAGCAGTCCACGGAACGATAACGAATACCCCGCACCTGAGAGTTGCAAACCGAGCTTTTTCTCGGCCTCAGGCGCGGGGCTTTTTTCTATTTTGGGACTCCTGCCAGACCGGGGTGAGACGCAGGATCACCCCAAAACCACAGCGTGAAAACGCTGGCAATTCAGGGTTTGGGGGCGGAGCCATCCAACAAGCTTTGTGCCGTTTGTAAAACGAGTACCTTGCTTGCCGCTAACCGTAGCCATCAATTTTTCCATCATAGATATACAGTCAATTCAGCACATTCGTAGTACATTTCTCATAAAATTTATACAACAAAATAGAAAAAAGTCAACACATTGTGTTTATCTTAAAGTCCATTTATGATACAATGGTTAGCGTGGTTTATTGCGCCTATTGAGAGATGACTTCATGCTCTGCAGGGCGTATGATGGGGTTGTATGTGCGAAGGCGCTACACCTTCGTTACAAAAACATCATTTACGGATGCTGAAAAGAAAGATAACACTGGTAAATCCAAATCCCGGAATACTGCGTTATCATATATGTGGGTACGTCTCCTGGAACATGGAGATGAAGCTATATGGAGGTATGGTTGATGGGACTCTTTGATAAACTGCTTGGCCGTGGAAATAGCGCGAACAACGATAGCAAAGATATCAGTGTGCTACACGAAGAAAAAGCGCTGGCAGACATGTCGGATATTGAGAAGGCAATTGCGGAAAGAGGAAACTTTGATCTCAGCAAACTGAAGAAAATACCACTGACAAATGTGGCGGCGATCGGTGGTGTTTTTGCGCAGGCTGTTCCCATGATTCAGACAGCAGTCAATGGAGGAAATCTGGCGAACGGAAGCATCGCAAGAATTGTATTTCCGGATGGTGTAACTGGGAGCCTTGCGACACTGAACAGCACCGGCGAATTTATCGGAGGCATTATGAAAAGCGGCGGAGGTTTTGCACAAGCAAGGCTAAAGCCTGTTGGCATGGATCCAGCTACCATCACGGTCATGGCAATGGCCGGGATGATCGTAGAGATCAACCAAAAACTAGATGACATTCAGAAAACGCAGCAGGAGATTTTGTCCTTCCTACAGGAAAAAGAACGTGCTGACAGCCAGGCCAGCCTGAACATGCTGGAGGACATCCTGAAACGTTATCCATACAACTGGAATAACGACAATTTCAGACGCAACTTTCATGCGAAGGCGCTGGATATCAAGCATGATGCCGATGCTAAACTGATCCTGTATCAGAAGCAAATTGCAGAAAAGATCAAGGGATTGCCAGCGGTTTATCTGGATGCAGCTGTACAAGACGCTATGAAGCAGCTACAAAAGCTCTTTCATGATTACAGTATGGCCTTGTATCTGTTCTCATTCGCCTCTTATCTGGAAGTGATGCTGGATGGCCGTTTTGTGGCAGAAGATTTGAAAATCATTGCTGACAAGGTGCATGATTATCAGGAAAATTACGTCCGGCAGTTTGAGCAGTGCCGTGATTATGTGAAGAAATTTTCCGGCGGTTCTGTGGAGATGATGGTGGCTGGCGGAATTGCAAATGCTGCAAAAGGACTGGGCAAACTTATTGGTTCCGCACCGATCCTGAAAGATGGCCCTGTGGATGAATGGCTGCAGAACTGCGGTGAACAAATCGAAAAGGCCAATGAGGAGAAGGTCGCAAAGCTCGCAGAAAGCTTTGCTGCTGAGCAGAAAACAGGCAGCGAAATTTTTGAAAGCAGCATCCGAAATGTGGATGAGCTGAGCAATCAGGTCAAGGGCATGCTGTTTGATGAAGAGTATCTTTATCTTGTAGCGTAACTGAACAAGAGAGGAGAAAAGTGACACAGTGAAACGGTTGATCAGCTTTAAACCAGTCGATCGAGAACCTTCAGACCTTGATTACAGCTGAGATGTTGAAGCAAATGTACCAATACAAGGATCATAACGCCTTTGCTCGTCAGCTGATAGAAATGGCCATTGATCCAGTGGTTGCGGAGCGTGAATATGTTGAGCTTCCCTCTGAAGATGAATACTCAGATTATCTTACGGAGATTCTTGAAGTTATTTATGAAGATGTAAGCGGTGACGATGCCAACGAGTAAAAACGAGGAGGTTTCATTCATGGATGCGGTCAGCACATTACTAAAATGCTTGAAAAGCAAAAGGTTCATCAACGATATTGAAAAGGCAAAAGCAGAAGTCTCCACCGAAAGGATTAAATTAAGAACTTGTCTTCATAAGATGGATGTGTTATAATAGTAGAATGAAAGAAGCAAGAGCCGAGCACAAGCCGTACCCGACGGACTTGACAGACGCGCAGTGGTCAGAAATAGAGCCACTATATTCGGGAATGCGGAATCGGAAGTGGAGCAAGCGCGAACTGACAAATGCCGTGCTGTATATCGTAAAGACCGGCTGTCAATGGCGGCAGCTTCCGCACGATTTCCCGCCGTATCAAACGGTTTATAGTTTTTTCAGCCGTGGAGCAAAGTCGGGATTATGGGAGGAGATCCTCGCTCACTTGGTTGAAAAGACTCGTAAAGATGCGGGGAAAAGTGCCGAACCGCACTATGCGTTAATTGATTCGCAAAGCGTAAAAACGGTAGCAGACAATGAAAAGCGCGGCATCGATGGCGGAAAAAAGCAAAAGGGCGCAAACGTCATGCCGTCATAGACACAATGGGCAACTTACTGGGCATCGTGGTTCATGCTGCAAACATTCACGACACGAAATCAGGCATTCTTGCAGCGCAGAAGGCTTGCAAAAAGTATCCGTCAATTCAAGCCTTTTGCGCCGATGCAGGTTATCGCGGCACGTGTATTGACGAAGTTAAGGTAACACTGCACAACTCGGCGGCGCGTCTGGCGATGTCTTTTCCGCCATCTGCGGCATGCAAATTTCTCGATTTACATCCAGTAAACCTTCGAAATTTGCATTTGCATCTGACGAAA